>WNGL01000029.1_pt2 | contig 215077 bp, 209 predicted proteins | sample 5400591 | NCBI WGS metagenome assembly WNGL01 (sample SAMN13153377, study PRJNA577476) | soil metagenome | isolation source: 80 cm soil or saprolite under Garry oak tree replicate 1 | place: USA:California | collected 2016-06-15 | reverse complement strand
CATTTGGGTCGAGTCTCCACTCTCCATGCCTCCAGAAATCAGCCACGTACAGGAGCGAAGACCAGTGATCGCCCGGAAGCGCGCTCCGATGTCCGCACCAGAGCCACCTCGGGATGGTGTGATCCGCTGCACCAGTGAAGTTCGTGGCAAGCAGGTGCGCTCCATCTACGTCAGTGGCGTCGATGAATTCAACGTCGTCAACATTGACTTCACCGATGGCACGGCTCTGACGGTCCAGATCGTCCCTGCCGCCAAGCTGAAGGTCGAGCTGAATGACTGGACGACTGGTGACGGGAAGCTGATCAAGAAATGGCCGGTCATTACCACTCGCTGAGGAGGCGGAACTGTGATGGCAAAGGAAAAGGCAAAGAAGTACACCGGCCCCAAGCGTTATGTCGAGTACAAGGAGGCGGAGGGCCGCACCGTTCAATTTGTGCGCTACTGGCACTCGCCCCAGGACGGACAGGCGGTGGTCATTCAGTTCGCTGATGGCATGAGGATACGCGTTGGTCTTGAGCCAGTTCTCCGCGTTCAGACCGAGATCAGCGTTCTTCGCGACGGGGATCTCAAGGATGTTCAAGAATATCCGCCGATTTTGGGAGCACCTATTCCATGAGACGCAACGAGAAGCTTCCCAAACGAACACGACTGGAGAGCGGCGACGAGGAGGACGCAATGGCGAAGAACGGAAAGAAGGAGAAGGCCAAGTTTCGGCCAGGAACTCACGGTGGCTGCGAGGCCTTGCTGTACGAGTTTCGAGAGGGAGCGCCGCCAGATGGTGCGAGTACGCCATCGCTCCATTCACGTGTGACGTTGATTGCGGCTGAGACTTTCGAAGAAGCCGTCGTCTATCTGCGCTACGACTCGCCGGACTTCAAGGTTCAGACCGTAACCTGCCTTGGGCTGATGATCATAGTTTCCGGCTCGCCAGCCGACTGAGATTCGTTGGAAGTGTTTTCCTAAGCCGATGCCGAGGAAGCATTCCCATAGACCGATCCTGTGGGAGGATGCTTCGCGTACGGGTCCGATAGATGGCGGGTTCTGACGTCGAGAAAATTGTGCGAGACCGTTGTTTCATAACCTCAGGTTATAGAGCTGCTGACGTAAGCATTGGACGTATTGAAGTTCCATCCCTACGCTGGCCCAATAGTCGCTGCAAGTGGCGCGATAACGAGATCACCGGTGGAGCGAACCGCATGGAGCATTCTGGTTCTAGCTTGTACAAGCAGGGAAGCCCGATTCCCAAAATGAGCGAAACGGCAGAAGCTGCCAGAAACAGTGCGGCGTGGCTCGATCTGAGAGCTCTGTGCATGTACGCTTGCGTTTCCGAACGCACATTGCGCGAATGGATCCATCGCCCGTCGGATGGGCTTCCCGCTTACCAGATCGCAAAGAAGATATTCGTGAAGCGCAGCGAATTCGATGACTGGATTTGCCGCCACGTCATTCGCCCAATAGGCAAAGTGGACATTGAAGGGATAGTCAGCGAAGTTATAAGGGAGGTTGCGGGTACACGCTAACGATGGGAGCCACCCTCAAGAAGCTTAACGGCAAGTGGTATCTGTACGTGAACCACCAAGGCCACCGCAAGTGCAAATGCATTGGCGTTGACAAGCGTGCAGCCGAAGAGGTGCGCCGCATTGTAGAAGCGAAGCTTGCACTGGGCGATCTCGCAATTCTTGCAAGCGATGCTCCCAAGCAGCCGTCGTTCGATGACTATGCCGATTTATGGTTAAAGGACTATGCGCGGGTCGAATGCAAGAAATCGACGGCCGACGGGTACGAGGGTGTGCTCGAACTCTATTTGCGTACAAAATTTGGGAGGATGCGCCTGAAAGGTGACGGTTGACACATATGCCCATTTGATCCCCAGCGCGAATGTCTCGTTCATTGACCGTCTGGACATCGTTCCGGAAGGGAAACTCAAGCCGCCGCCAGTGGAAGACGCAAACCCCGCGCAAATGACGGAAAGTGGCGAAAGTGGAAATTCTTCGGAAGTGTTTGATTCTATTGGTGGCGGCGCGTGGACTCGAACCACGGACCTACGGATTATGAGACCGTCGCTCTAACCGGCTGAGCTACGCCGCCACGGGACATCCGCCGGAAGGGCCTGCTGGTGCAGGGGGCAGACGTTATGCTGTCGTCGGGGTTAATCGACCAACATCACTGATTCTATTGGGCCTTGGGTGCACTGTCAATTGGTCCTGTTTTCTCGGCTACAGGGGGCGGCGGGAGCGCCATTACCTTCAGTGCATTCAGCGCGCACTCGTCATCCGTCCACCGCTTGGTGTCCTTTGCATTCTGCAACTTCGGCTTGAAATTGTTGAAGTAGCGAATGACCGCCGTTCGCAGTTCGGCGTCGGTATGGGCGAATTTGTCCTTTTGTATGCGGCGCAGCAGTTCGCGATAGGTCTCGTCTGAGAGGTCATATTCACCGGCGCGAGTTGGCGCACCAGTATCGAGATCGATGGCTGAGAAGTCGATTCCCGTCTGGTGCACTCGTTTGACCGCCGCGTGCAAGGCCGTGACTGTCTGATTTACGCTCTGCATGTAGAGGTCTTCCGTCTTGGGCGTTGGGTCCTTGTAGGAGAGGCCGCGGAAGGCGCCGACCTTGGGAACAATGTGCAGCAGAAATGCCATGAAGCGCGCGCCTGGTCCTGGCTTGGAGTAGTCCCGGCCCCATCGCTTCTCGTAGTCCGCGCGCGAAAGGTGATAGAGGAACAGCTTGCGATCAAGTGTTCGATCTTCGCCTCGTCATAGGTCACTACCGGGCCAAACTGCTGGCGCAGCTTGGGGAATTCGATGGCCACGGCGCGATTGATGAAGGGATGACCGTTGATGTCGGAAACGTAGTGTGCCAGGGTTCCCGCAGCAAACGCCAATTCATTGACATTTGTCGATTCAAGGAAAAGGTTCTTCTCGAAGTCCCCCGTGCGCACGTAATGGGTCAAGTCGCTGAACAGTCTGTTTCCGAAAGGATAGTAGCCAAGGTCCTGTAGTACGGATCCGCCGTAGGCGTAGGCATGGGCGCGGCGCAGATCTTCGAACGTTGCGTTCGGATAACGGCTCAGAAGCAATGGACGGATGCTGTCATCCCATACCAGGTCGATCAGCTCTTCATGGGTTAAAACAGAGTAAGCTCTTGTCGGCAGAGCAAGCGCAAAACACAGTGCCAGGCAGCCTGCCAGGTATCCCAGCACACGCATGATTGCGCTCAATTTTGCACGTGGCGACGGCTGCTCAACGTCTGCAGTACGAGCAGGGAAATCGCGGCCAGCAGAAGGAAGTGTAATCTGCCTCCGAAGGTGTCTCCGGTTAACACACCTGCTACCCAGCCGGCCAACAGCGCTAGAAAGAGTGTCCAAGTCAAGCAAGCCTTCCTATTCCTACCTGACTAGTTGCAGCAAACGGGGTTGCTGGTTGCATGGGACATGGGGAAATGGTGGGAGAAGCGTTTCTGCTCCCATCCGCAACCTGCTCCGTCGTGATTTGCTGCCGATGGAATCGAGCTAGCGCGAATCGTTTCGAAGGGTGTTCCAGTGCCGGTCTCCCCACATCAGGGCACGGGCGATTTCGGGACCTTCGCTGCCGGCGGCGTAATTTGGAAATTGCGGCTTTGGCAATTGCGCCCACGCCTGCTCAATCGGAGTCACGATGCGCCATTCGGCTTCCACTTCGTCGCCGCGTGTGAACAGCGTTGCGTCGCCCATCATAACGTCGAGCAGCAGAGTCTCGTAGGCAACGGGAGTATTCATTCCAAATGCCTCGCGATAGTTGAAATCCGCCTTCACCGTAATGCCGTTCATTCCAAGTCCAGGCCGCTTTGCGCCGAATGAAATTGCGATGCCCTCATCCGGCTGAATTCGGATGCTGATGATATTCGGCTCGGGCTGCCGGTTCTGCGGGCTTACAAACAGGGCCTCCGGCGTTGCCTTGAAATGGACACGTATCTCCGTCATGTGGCAGGCCATGCGTTTGCCGGTTCGAATGTAGAAAGGAACGCCCGACCAGCGCCAGTTATCGACTCGCAGGTCGAGCGCCACAAAGGTTTCCGTCGAAGAATCCGGCGCCACTCCGGGTTCCTGTCGATAGCCGCGCACCAGGTTTCCTTCCAGCACTCCTGGCCCATACTGTCCGCGCACAGTGCGCGCGGTTACCTCGTCCAGACTCATCGGTCGAATCGCTTTGAGCACCTGGACCTTCTGCTCGCGAACGGCGTCGGCGTCCAGACTGAACGGCGGCTCCATGGCGGTGAGAGAGAGAAGTTGCAGCAGGTGATTGGCGACCATGTCGCGTAGTGCGCCTGTTTCTTCGTAGAACTTTGCGCGGTTCTCCACGCCCAGGGGTTCGGCTGCCGTGATCTCAACGTAGTCGATGAAATTGCGATTCCAGAGCGGCTCGAAGAGTGAATTTCCGAAGCGGAACATCAGGATGTTCTGTACGGTTTCTTTACCCAAATAATGGTCGATGCGATAGACCGAGCTCTCTTCAAAGACGCTCAGCACCTTCTTGTTCAGGGTTCGTGCGGATTCCAGATCGCGTCCGAATGGTTTTTCCACGATCACGCGCGACCATCCATTCTCGTTGTGGTTGAGGCCAGCTTCACCGAGCCCGGCAATTACGTTGGGCGCAATCGAGGCCGGAACAGAGAGATAGAAAAGATGATTACTGCTTGCCCCAGCGGCGCGCATTTCTTCCAGGCGCTTGGCGAGTTCCGTATAGGTCTGAGCCGAGTCTAGGTCGCCGGACAGATATCTAAGCTTGTCGGCAAACTTGTCCCAGTTTTGCGCGCTGAACGTGCGCGCGGCATTCGACATTTCGACCGACTGTCGCATGGCCGTGCGGAACTCCGCATCACTCATGGCCGGCAGTCCCACGCCAATAATGTCGAAGCCTTTTTCGGTACAGCCCATCGAGGTCAGATCAAAAACCGCGGGCAGCAACTTGCGCCGTGTCAGGTCGCCTGAGCCACCGAAGATAATCAGAATGCAAGGTTCAGCCGTAGGCAGCGGCTGCATTTCGGTGCGCGCTGTCGGTGTCGCGGGGATTACTGTGCTCATCTTCTTGTTTGTCCTGTGAAGTATTTCCTGTGATGCCGGCGGAGAGAGATTCGGTGTAATGCTTACTGGTCCGCCTCCCATCGGCAGGAGAGCAGCACGAAGCAGAGACTCTAGTTTGGATGCTGGAATAGAGCTTTGGACCTAAACAATTCGGCGCGGCCCCAAGGCCACGCCGATTGTTTTACGCCTTTTCGACCGCTAGCAGCAATCGCTTCAATCCGGCTACTACGTCCGGTCCCAGATCGACGCGGACGGCGCGCCTTCCGTGCTTCAGCAGAGACTCCAGATCACCGAGCGACTGTGCCTGCTTGAGAACACTGAACCCAAAGGGCTCGTGAGGGATCGCGATATCCTTTGCGTCCTGGGCGGTAAGTTGAATGAACAGGCCGTTGTTTCCGCCACCCTTGTGCAACTGTCCCGTGGAATGCAGGAAACGCGGACCGTAGCCGGTGGTCGATGCTGCGTGGGTCTTGGAGCGTACTGCTAGTCGCAATTTCTGGACCAGCGTTTCGACCTCGGGAGTCTCCAGAAAATATTGCGTGATCGCGACGTAATCGCCGGCGTGAACTTTTTTCAGGTGAGCGGCTATCGCGGAATCCAGGGTCGTTCCCAGAGTCTTGTCTTCGCTGTAGAGCTTCAGCGCGCCTTCGCTGATGAGAGCCTTCTGCTCAGGCAGCGCACCCTTGGAGACGAACTCTTCCAGCAGTCGCTTGGTGTTGTCCTTGGACTCCTGTACGTTCGGCTGATCAAAGGCATCGATGCTCAACAGAGACCCTGCCACCGCGGTCGCAAACTCCCAGACAAAGAACGTCGCGCCTAGATCGATTGGTCCCGCTAATTGCTGGCGTACGACGGCGAAGCCGGCATTCTCCAGAGCAGCGATTCTCGCGGTTGTGTCAGCATCGCCCGAACCTACGGCAATGGAGACAAACACGCGATCCTTTCCGTACTCGCCGGGTGAGCTCAAGGCCTCGCCTGCGATTGGCACGATCCCTTTGCCTTGCTTGCCGGTGCTCTCGGCGACCAATTGTTCAATCCAAAGGCCGAGCGATGCAATTTCCTTCGAGGTCACCAGCGTCAACTTGTCCATCCCTTTGTTGGCCAGCGTGCCCAACAATGCGCCAAGCGCAGCTCCGGGATTTGCGGCAGCGTCTTCACTCTGGCACGACTTGGCTGCAGCCACGGCGCGCTCCAGCAGAGCTTCCACGTCGCCGCCCATCACGGAAAAGGGAACCATGCCAAAGAAACTCAGCGCAGAGTAGCGTCCGCCGATGTCGGCCCAATTTACAAAGGTTTTGCGGTAGCCCTGCTCTTTGGCTTGCCGTTCCAGCAGCGTTCCAGGATCGGTGACGGCAACGAAATTTTCGCCGACCTTTGCGCCCTTCGACTGCTTCACGCGCTCGTAGAAGTAGCGCTCGAACATCTGTGGCTCGGTCGTTGATCCTGACTTTGAGGCGACGATGAACAGTGTGCTCTCAAGCTTGATCTGAGCTTCGAGGTGCGCCACCGCCGCCGGTACCGTCGAATCGAGTACGAGCAGTTCGGGATAGCCCTTCTGATGGCCAAAGCTTTGCCGCAGAACTTCCGGACACAAACTAGAGCCGCCCATGCCAAGCACGACCGCGTGAGTGAATCCCGCTGCGCGAATTTCCTCGGCAAAGCTCTTCAACTCCGCCACGCGCTCCAGCACATTTTCCGGAACGGTCAGCCAGCCGAGCGAGTTAGCGATGATCTTCTGATGTTCTGGTTTATCGGACCAGACGCTAGCATCCTTCTGCCAGATTCGCGCGATCGTGTTTTGCGACTTCAAGCGCTCGAGCGCCGCTTCGAATTCTGCCTGCCCTGTTCTCAGCGCTACGTCGCTTACCTTAGACATGTGCAACCTCGTGGCGACGGCGTTCGATCACCGCGATCAGATCGTTGTAGGAATCCGAGAAGCTCTTCACGCCGACGGCCGTCAACTCCAGGGTCACTGCGGTCAGATCCACCCCAAGCGCCTTCAGTTCGTCGAACACCTTGTGTGCTCCCGGCAGATCATTCGTGATTGTTTCCGATACCTTCCCATGATCCCGGAATGAGTCATAGGTGACCGGAGGCATCGTGTTCACCGTGTGAGGACCGATCAGGGTCTCGATGTAGAGCACGTCGGAGTATTTCGGATTCTTCGTGCCGGTCGAGGCCCATAGTGGACGCTGAACCTGGGCACCGGCTGCGGCTAGCTTCTCCCAGCGCGCGCCGCTGAAGAGCTTCTGGAATTTCTCGTACGCCAGTTTCGCGTTCGCAATCGCCGCCTTGCCAAGCAGTTCTGCTGCTTCCGGACGACCGGCCTTTGCGATTTCTTCCAGCTTCTTGTCCACAGCGGTATCGATGCGGCTAACAAAGAAGCTGGCGACGGACGCAATGCGATCTACCGCGCCGCCCTTGGCAATACGCTTTTCCAATCCACGCTGGTACGCCTCGACGACCTGCGCGTAAACGTCCACCGAGAAGATCAGGGTCACGTTCACGCTGATGCCTTCGGAGATGAGTTCTTCGAATGCGGGAATGCCTTCGGGAGTCGCGGGAACTTTGATCATCACGTTGGGCCGGGCCAGTTTGTCATGCAGGCGCTTGGCTTCCTTCACGGTTCCGGCCGTGTCCTTGGCCAGCAGCGGAGAGACCTCGATGCTTACGAATCCGTCCTGGCCCTTCGTGCTCTCATAGACAGGGAGGAAAACATCAGCGGCGCTCGCAATGTCATTTACCACGAGGCCATCGTAGATTTCTGCAAGCTCAGCGCCCTTGCCGACCAATTCCTTCATCGCATCTTCGTAATCTTTACTGCCGGAAATCGCTTTCTCGAAGATGGTGGGATTCGAGGTCAGTCCACGGAGTCCGTCTTCTTCGATCATCTTCTTCAGCGTGCCCTGGGCGACCAGTGAACGTGTCATCTGGTCGAACCACGGGCTCTGTCCCAACTTGCTCAACTGCTGTAAAGGATTGCTGGCCATAACGTGTCTCCTCATTTCCTTCGATGCGTCAGAATTTCGATTCCATCAAAGCTATCTTCGCCACCCGCCGCCGATGCCGTTCCTCATTTTTGAAACTCGCGCCCAGAAAAGCTCGCACCAACTCCACGGCCAGCGCCTCGCCAATTACTCGCGCGCCAAGGCAGAGCACATTCATCTGATCGTGCTCCACACCCTGGTGCGCGGAATACGTGTCGTGACAAAGCGCGGCGCGAATACCGCGAACTTTGTTTGCCGCCACCGATGCACCCACGCCACTGCCACAGATGAGCACTCCGCGCTCGGCACGGCCATCCGTCAGCGCCGTCGCAATATCGGCAGCGCGGTCCGGATAGTCGTCAGGCGTGACGGCGTCGTGCGTCCCCAGGTCCAGGGCTTCATGGCCCAGGCCACGCACAAACTCCAGCACGGATGTCAGTAACAGCGACCCTGCGTGGTCTGCCGCAATGGCAACTTTCATTTACTTCTTCCCCAAACCTTTTACTACTGCAATCGACTCTTTGGCCTGCTTCACCACGGCGTCGGAGGTAAATCCAAAGTGCTTGAATACTTCCTTTGCCGGACCAGAGGCGCCGAACTGTTTCTGTCCCACAACTCTGCCTTCGAGACCGATATAGCGTTCCCACCCGATCGGAATTCCGGCTTCCACCGCAACTCGCGCCCGCACCGCACTGGGCAGAACGCTCTCCTTGTATTCCGCGCTCTGATCTTCAAATAGATCCCAGCAAGGCATGCTCACTACGCGCGCCTTCACTCCCTCGCTCGCCAGCTTGTCCTGTGCCTCGACTGCAAGCTGCAACTCGCTTCCGGTTCCGATGAGGACTACGTCCGGAGTGCCCTGCGTGTCGCTGAAGACATAGGCTCCCTTGCGAACACCTTCCGCACTGGCATACTTCGTCCGGTCAAAGGTCGGGACAGCTTGCCGCGTCAGAGCCAGAGCCGTCGGATGCTTCTTGCTTTCAATCGCCAGCTTCCACGCCACGGCGGTCTCGTTCGCATCTGCCGGGCGAATCAGCCGCATGAAAGGCATCAGCCGCAGCGACATGACCTGCTCGACTGGTTCGTGAGTTGGGCCGTCTTCGCCTACGGCAATCGAGTCATGGGTGAAGACGTAGGTCACAGGCAATTCCATGATCGAAGCCAGTCGCAGCGCGCCGCGCATGTAGTCGCTAAACACCATGAAGGTCCCTCCGAAGGCGCGCAAGCCACTGGCCGCGATGCCATTCAGAATTCCTCCCATGCCCATCTCGCGTACTCCGAAGCGCAGGATGCGACCACCGTAACTGCGGCTCTCGAAATTCCTATCGCCATCGATCTTTGTTTTGTTTGAGGTTTCCAGGTCAGCCGAGCCGCCGATCAGCCATGGAATGTTTTTGGCGATCGAGTTCATGACCTTATTGCCTGCCTCGCGAGTAGCAATTCCTTTAGCGTCGGCAGGGAAGACCGGAACATCCTGGTCCCAGCCTTCAGGCAGCTTGCCGGACATAATTCCGTCCCACTGCTTGGCGAGATCGGCATTCTTCTTGGCCCAGTCTTCGTATCCGGATTTCCACTCGGTCTCGAGCTTCATCCCGCGTTCCACGGCATTGCTCAGGTGGTCGCCTGCTTCTTTCGGAATCAGGAACTGCGCGTCTTCGGGCCATCCATAGAAGCGCTTTGTGGCCTTCACTTCCTCGGTGCCCAAGGGCTCGCCATGGGCGGCGCTCTTGTCCTGCTTGTTCGGCGAGCCGTAACCAATGTGGGTGTGGACGATGATAAGCGTGGGCCGCTCGGTCTCTGACTGCGCGGAACGGATTGCCGACTCGATGGCCTGGAGGTCGTTGCCGTCTTCCACCTTCAGCACGTTCCAGTGGTAGCCCTTGAAGCGCGATTCGACATCGTCACTGTAGGCCAGTGTGGTCGGCCCATCGAGGCTGATGTGGTTGGAGTCGTAGAGCCAGGTCAGGTTCGACAATTTCAGATGGCCCGCAAGCGCCGCAGCCTCATGCGAAATTCCTTCCATCATGTCGCCGTCGGAGCAGATGGAGTACACCCGATAATCAACAATCTTCTCGTCGCCCTGGTTGAAGTGCGCAGCCAGCCAGCGCTCGGAAATCGCCATGCCAACGGAGTTTGCGATTCCCTGGCCGAGCGGTCCGGTAGTCGTCTCTACGCCCGGGGTGATGTTGTATTCCGGGTGGCCGGGGCACTTTGATCCAACCTGGCGGAAGCGTTCGATCTCGGAGAGCGGAAGGTCGTATCCGGTCAGGTGCAGCATCGAGTAGAGCAGCATGGAGGCGTGTCCGGCGGAGAGGACGACGCGGTCGCGATTCGCCCAGCGAGGGTTTGCCGGGCTGTACCGCAGGATTCGGTCCCACAGTACGTAAGCCACCGGAGCCAGTCCCATGGGGGCTCCCGGATGTCCACTATTCGCCTTCTGAACCGCGTCAATCGACAGCGTGCGAATGGTGTTTACACATAGTTGGTCGAGCGCCGAGGACGTCGTTTCAAGTTGCTGCGCGTTCGCTGACATGTACTTTGAATTGCCTTTCTGCTCCCGGCACGCGCCAGGTGCTCCCGAAATTTCCATGAAAACATTGTGCGCGATATCGTCTTCCGCGCCGATAGATAATAATGCCGTGTGGCACAACACTAAGTCGAGCCGTACTTCGAATTGTTTGGGGACCTTGACCTAGTTTCTAGATGCTGAGGCCCCCGGCTTGGAATCAGGGCTGGTTCATCTGAAATTGAAAAGTGCGTGACGGAGCCCTAGGCCACACGGGCTGAGACTCGGCTTTTAGAATGTGAGAGATACTGATTTTCCCGCCGGGAGTTATCCGCCCCGATCCTCCATGTACACTGGTCTGCCACCTTAGAATGCAGGCAATGCGGCGAACGCAATTAGCAAAAATCATTTTCACCTTTGCTTATCTCGACGCGTCTAATGAAGCTGAACCCGTGCCTGCGGCGGCCAGCCCGTTTCCGCCGTATAATGACTCAAGTCTGGCTGGCTTTGAAGGATCCATGTCAAAAAGCGTAAAAACAACTCTCCTCTTGTTGTCGTTTCTCATCCTCGCCTTCGCTGTTGCTGGAGCGGTAGGCGTCAAGCCGAGCACCGGCAATGACGGCGCATATCGCCAACTCAGCGTGTATAGCGAAGTACTTTCGCGCATTCGGTCCGACTATGTCGAAGATCCGAACATTCCGCACGTTAGCAACGGGGCGCTGCACGGATTGCTGGAGGCTCTCGATCCAAACTCCAGCTATATGAGTCCTGATGAGTACAAGCAATACAAGCAGCTTGGGCAGCCCGCGGCAGGCATTGGCGCGGCGGTCTCCAAGCGCTTCGGCTATGGGGATGTGATTTCGGTGGTTCCCGGTGGCCCGGCCGACAAGGCTGGTCTCCTCGACGGGGACATCATCGAAGCGCTGAATGACAAGAGCACCCGCGAGATGTCGCTTGCCGAACTGAACGGATTCCTCGGAGGGCAGGTTGGCTCCGTGGTGAACCTCAGCGTTGTTCGACCAACGAAGGCTCAGCCGCAGAAGATCAGCATTACTCGCGACGCAGTGAAGTATCCGGGAGTTTCCTCCAAGGCGATTGATAGTCAGATCGGGTACATTCGCGCCGACGGCTTCCCCAAGGGCCGCACCCAGGAGATAGCCGCGCGAGTTCGCGATTTTCAGAAAAACGGGGCGAAAAAGCTGATTCTCGATCTCCGAAACTCCGGTGATGGCGATATCGCAGAAGGCGTCTCGACGGCGAACCTGTTCCTCAATCATGGGCAGATCGCCTATGTTGAAGGTCAGAAGTATCCACGACAGAGCTTTACGTCCGATCCGTCGAAGGCGATCTGCAATTTGCCTCTCGTGGTGATCGTCAATAAATCAACAGCGGGTGCAGCGGAGATCGTCGCAGGTGCAATTCTGGACAACGCGCGGGGCGATGTTCTAGGTGACAAGACTTTTGGGTCAGGATCCATTCAGAAGACGATTGATCTTCAGGATGGAGGCGCGCTGATCATCTCCATCGCGAAGTATTACACTCCGGGTGGCAAAGCCATTCAGGATGCAGCGATCACGCCGAACGTTCTGGTGGCCGACAAGACGGACGACTTTGTCGCCTCGGAAGATTCGGATCTGACGCCGGACGACAACGAAAAGCCCGAGCCGAAGAAGAATCAGCCGGACGAGCAGCTCCGTCGCGCTATTGAACAGCTTAGCAAGCAGGATCAGAAGGCTGCCGCAGCAGCGTAGCTCATCCGTTGTTTCAAAGCTTCAACTTTCAGGCCCCAACCGTGGAGGTTGGGGCTTTGGTTTTTATGGCTCGGGGGAATTCAGATCAAATAAGTGAAGGCCGCGGATGGGCTCCGCGGCCTTAAACTGAACAGAACTCAGGGCTAACTACTTTTTGCCCTTCTTGCCTTTCTTGCCCTTATTTTTCTTTCCCGCTGCCTTTGGAGCCTTTTTCTTGTCGGCCTTCTTTGCAAGCTTCTTGTCTTTCTTGACGGCCTTCAGTGCTTTTTGAACTGCTTTCTTGCTGGCCTTCTTTGCGGGCTTTGCGGGTGCGGCCTTCTTAGCAGCCTTCTTTAAGGTCTTCTTGGTGGCCTTGGCCGGAGCCTTCTTAGCTGCCTTTTTGGCACCGCTCTTTACGGCAGCCTTTTTCGCCTTCTTTGCGACCTTTTTGGTGGCGGTTTTAGCCGGTGCCTTCGGAGCAGCGGCTTTCTTCACCGCCTTCTTGGGCGCTTTCTTGGCGGGCTTCTTTGCCGGGGGAGCCGGTGCTGCTTCCGCTTCGGATGCTTCTTCGTCGCGCTGAGCACGACTGGCGGAAGGAGCTACCGTCTCGTCTTCGGTGTGACCTAGTTCCTGTTCTTCCGCTTCGTCTTCTTCGTCTTCCAGTTCCTCTTCTTCTTCGTCGTCTATTACGTCGTCAAAAGGTTCGTTATCGCCGAATTCATCTCCATCATCACTGCTGCGACTGTAAAGAGTCTTGTCGAACGTCATGTTTCCTCCTGGTATCTATTGCCGCTCCGCGCCCGCGGACCCCTGAGCACAGGTACAACACGACTGCTGCTTCTTTGGCTAACGCGTGCACAATGCTTAAACATAGTGCAGGCCCCGGCACCCGAACACAATAACTCAGCCTTGTTTACGATGCAACGGAATGAATCACTCCATCCGTAAACACACGTTCATTTCAAGACGTCATCCCTGCTGTTTATGTTTCTTGCTGCGCGTAGGAGCGGGCGTCACCGCCTCTTTTTCCTTTTCCTTCTTCCGGGGAGCAGGTTCCGTGGCGTCCTTTTTCGGCTTTTCTCCACGGACGCTTTTAGCCGGCGCGTGAGAGCGAGAACTGCCTTCCGTCTTGCTCTTGGCTGTACGCGTTCGGGTGTGCGAGCGATCGACGGCTTCGGCGGTCCGCTTGACCGGGGCTCCGGAGGAGGAGGGCTTGAAGATGGTCAGGGAGCGTCCGGAACGCAGGGCATTGCCTTTCAGGTGATTCCATTGCCGGACTTTCTCGGCTGGAACTCCGAAGTCGTCGGCTACCGAGAGGACGGTGTCGCCCTTCCTTACGGTGTAACGGACGGGGGCCTTGCTGTAGCCTACGGTGGCGGCGTGTGCTCCCGCTTCACTGCTTGAAGCTTTGGCCGGAGAGACCGGAATAATCAGCTTGGTGTCTTTTGCCAGCTCATCGTTTTCCAGGTTGTTGGCTTCGGCGATTGCGCTCGTCGTGGTGTGATAACGGCGTGCGATTTCGCTCAGTGTCTCACCGCTTTCAACGCGGTGATAGCGCCAGTAAACCCGCATCTCCTCTGGAATCGCGGCGACGGCTGCTTCGAATTTTGCCGCAGTCCCGTGGGGCACGTGCAGTTCGAAATCCATATCCTTTGGCGTGGTCATGCGCAGGAGGCTTGGGTTCAGTTCCTGCAATACCGGGGTCGAGGACTCCGTACACTCGGCTACGAGACGCAAATCGATCGGGTAATGAATGCGCACGGTATCGGAGATGGTCGGCACATCAAGCGAAAGATGATCGAGCCCATACTGCGTGGGATTCTTCGCCATGATCGTCATCGCCAGAATGATGGGAACATAGTTGCGGGTTTCGCCAGGCAAAACGTTTCGCTTGTAAAGCTCCCAAAAATCGGCATATCCCGTGCGTTGCACTGCTCTCTGTACCGTGCCGGGGCCGGAATTGTAAGCGGCCATTGCGAGATACCAGTCGCCAAATTGGTTGTAGAGATCTCTGAGTAGCCGGGCTGCGGCGCGGGTCGATTTCTCAGGATCCTGCCGTTCGTCTACCCACCAGTTGTGCTGCAGACCGGCGTGCGTCCCGTCCCAGGGCATGAACTGCCACATGCCGCGGGCTCCCATGCGGGACAGCGCTAGAGGCTGAAAGCCAGATTCGGCTTGGGCCAGGAACACCAGATCCTGCGGCACGTGTTCTTCGCGGAAGACACGCGAGATCATATCGTTGTATCGGCCGCGCCGAACCAATGCGCGCTCGATGGTGCCGTGTCCTCGACTGGAAAAATAGTTGATGTAGCTGACCACCGGGTCAGTGAGCATGAGCGGAAGATCGCTATGGGTGTTGGCTAATTCAGCTTGTGCCTTTGCCTTGATCGAAGGATCGACAGGGAAGGTGATGCTATTGGCTTCATCAATGGGGGCGGGCTCGGCGCGTTGTTCAGTGAATCCGTCGCCAGCCTTTAACGCCTGTAACTCCAGCTCGTGAGTGGCCTCGACAATCTTGTCGAATTCGCTCTGTAGCTTCTCATCATTTTGCAGGCCGACAGGACCGCGCAACAGGAGGTTGAAGGCGGCGTCGAAGTTGTCCTTGGCGGCCTCCATATGGCCGGCGTTGTAGTTGGCCTGACCGCGGGCGTACTCGGCTTCGGCGCGCGCAATCAACTGCTCGACGGTTTCGGCGGGCTGCGGCGCATCTGGGCCATGCACTGGGGCTGTGTGCGGCGCGGGCTTGGGAGAAGAAGGCGGGAGAGCCGGTGCCGTGGCGTGCGGTGCAGGTACGGTTGCAGCGGGTTTCTTCTCTGGTCCGCAGGAAGAGATGAAGAAGCAGGAGAGCAGCAGCGTCGGAAGAATGATGCGATTTGGAAAATTCATTGTTTATGCCGAGCGTTTTCCGGGGATGGCTGGAATGCCACACCGGAGCACGCGCTCTCTCAAATCTACGAACGATTCACCGAAGGGTCAATCCTTAGAAGTACCGGTAGTTACTAAATCGGCAATGGTTGTGCAGGGCTATACACCATATACTACTGTGCAACCTGAGCCGAGTTGATCGATTGACCGCGAGGTTAATGGCTGGCGAATGCCTGCTCGAGATCATCGACCAGGTCGGTTGCGTCTTCGATTCCAACCGAAAGACGGATAGTGGCAGGAGAGATTCCCAGCAGCTTCAACTCGCGACGTGTCGCACTGGAGTGTGAAGAGAGAACTGGATAGGAGACTGTCGATTCAACACCGCCCAGGCTGGTGGCGAGATACCACAACTTGAGCGCATCGATAAATCGCTCGGCCGCAGCACCTCCCCCGTGAATGTCGAAAGAGACGATTGCTCCGAAGGCCGCCATTTGCGCGGCTGCAAGCTGGTGCGAGGACGAATCAGGCAGTCCGGGATAAAAAACACGGTCCACCTTAGGATGCTGGGCAAGGTACTCTGATAGGACCCGGGCGTTGTGACAGGCACGGGCGACTCGAATTTCAAGGGTCTTTAGGCCGCGCAGCAGGAGGTATGCAACTCCGGGATCGGAACAGCCGCCGGATAGGATCATGGTATTGCGGATCGGAACGGCCCAACGCCGGGTGGTGACGACGGCTCCCGCAGTGAGGTCGCTGTGTCCGCCAAGGTACTTGGTGGCCGAGTGCACGACGATGTCGGCGCCGAGCGAGAGCGGCTTCTGAAGGATGGGAGTAGCGAAGGTGTTGTCCACTACCACGGCAATCTTGCGCTTGTGCGCACGCGCGGACAGGGATTGAATGTCGGCGCAGCGCAAGGTTGGGTTGGTGGGAGTTTCGAGAAACAGCATGCGCGTCTTGCGCGTGAAGTAGCTCTCGATACTGGACAGATCGGTGAACGGGACGAAGCGGGTTTTGATTCCGCAGCGGGCCAGCAGGTCGGAGAACAACTTGGTGGTGCCGCCGTAGATGTCCAGCATGGAGACGATCTCGTCGCCGCTCTTGCAAAGGGTCAAGGCGACGGCGAGTTCGGCGGCCAGGCCACTTGCAGTGAGAATACAGTCTTCCCCCTGCTCAAGAGCGGCGATCTTCTCTTCGGCGGCACGCAAGGTTGGGTTTCCATAACGGGTATAGAGAAAGACTTCAGGGTCTCCGGCAGCGTAGCGGCGCAACTGCTCGGTGTCTTTCAGAGCGAAGACCGCGGTCTGCTGGATTTCCGTGGTGATCGGAGCATTGCGGCCATGACGATCTTCCCCGGCGTGAACCGAGAGAGTGGCGTCGGATGCGGATGAAAGTTTATTCATGCCGATTGTGAAATAGGACCCCGTCCCAATGAGTCTATCGCGATCCTGCTTTCGAGTGCTACAAACGCCGCAGGCACAATTCGATCCGGAGATTCTCACCGAGCGCCGCAGAGGTGAATTGCTTCTACCGCTCGGTTCTTATTGCGTCAAGACACTGACCGAAGAGATCGATGAGATGTTTTGCGTAGTCTTCTGCTCGCGAAACGGTGCCGCCCTGGAATCCGGCGCCGGGTGTTCCGGTACGGCCAAAGCCGGTGGTGGTGGCGATGAATTTCATCATCTCAAGGGCGATCTCTTCATCGCGGCGCAACGGTGGAGCGGGGGAAACGGGTGTGGCAGGAGTGTCGCTCACGGGTCTTCTCCGAGGCTGAATTGATGAAACACCGCGCTGCCTTATGAAAGGCCGCGCGGTGCCGATGATAACAGATATGCAGAGACGAAGAATAAAAGTGAACGTGCGCAAATTCGGCGGGGGGATACGCCGAATTCAAGCGCCTATTCCCAACGCCTACTGCGGTTTGTGTGCGAAAGTCTGGCGATGAGGCGAAGCCTGAGCATCGATTCGAGCCGAGACTGGAGGTTTCTTCGGCGGAAGAGCACTCGCAGACTCGGTGGCATGGCTACAGTTCTCCGCCTCTTCGCCGGTGTCGAAAACAGGGCGCAGCAAACCGACCTCGAGCAGGATGGCGGAAAGGGAGTCGAGTGCTGCGGCGTAGCGGCGCTCGGCGCGCTGTACGGTGATTCCGAGACGGAGCGCAGCCTCGGGGACGCTGTATTCGAGCAGAACGACCCCGGCGATGATTTCCAGCGCATCGCGCTCGATGCGATCGAAGACGCGCTCGATGTCATGGACGAAGATCACGGCATCCTCAAAGGTGTGCAGTTTGTAGGAGCTGACACGAGCCCGGAAACAGAGTCCTCCGAGGACGCTGGGCAGCCGGCCTATGTCGACGGCCATGCGGAAGTAGCGTCGCAGGAGCGCGCGTGTATAGGGACGGTACGCGAAAAGATTGGTGGTGTCCGTGGACTGGCGCCGGCCGCCGGAGATGATTTGCAATGCGGGTTTTGCGGTGGGAATTTTCATGCCTCCACCTCCGAACGGAACCGGGTCCACACCTGTAGGAAGGAACCGGGCCGGCCCAGTAGAAGTGAAAGCTCGGCTTTTGCACACGGTTTGCACTGGGTCCGATCGCTACCTGAGCGACGAATCCAGATGTTTCCGCAACGCTCGCAATACTTCAGTTCCATATTGCGCAACTGTGACGACTTAGAAATTACTTCCATTGTTCCTGCGCCCCTTATAAAAAAAACCTGTCGCCCGCAGAAGGTGAAGATTGCCGGAGTTGAACACCGGGCAAGGGATCACACTGCTGCCAGCGACAGGGCTCGTATCGTTTGCGACGACCTGTCCGATTTCAATTGTTTTAAAGCGGCTCCACCCCCCATGGATTTCGCCGCGGGTAAAAGTTTTTATTTTGCAGCCGACCAAAGATCAAGTCAGCCTGCGATCGTCCTTACGCGTGAAGTAGCCTTCTTCGTAACCAGACTTGAGGATTGTGCCGTTTTGAACGACGACACTGAGACGGCCGGTAAATTGGATTTCCCGGAGAAGATGTGAAACGCCCTGCGCAAGTAGTTCAGAGTTGCGAACCTTATCACGAAACTCAGCGAATGTGGTTTCGCTCGAAGCATTACTGCGGTGCTCCATTGCTACGGCTCCTAACTGTCAATTGAGGTCTTGGGTGAATCATTGCACGAGAGTGGATCAAGTAAAAAGAAAAAAAGTTTCTTAGAGTTACTAAAGTATATATCGCAGAGAGATTTTCATTTCTTAAAGCAATAAATGGCGGGAGGGGGACTATATGTTGATATCCGATATACAGAATCGTTTGCGTGAGTTAGTGCGCGAACGCATTGAAAAAGGTGAGTTGACCGGCACGGAGCTGGCGGTACGCGCGGGGTTTCAACAGGCGCATGTTTCCAATTTCCTAAATGAGCGCAGGGGGTTGAGCATTGAGGCGATGGACCGGGTGATGGGGGTGCTGCAACTGGATGCTCGCGACCTGTTGCCGCAGGAACGCAGGAAAATGCCGAATGTCGACGCTCTTTTTGATTCGATTCCGGTGGTGGAGAGCAGCGCTCTGCTGCAAAGCGATTTCAGCGACGACGAGATAGTGGAGTTCTTGCGATTCAAGAAGAGCTTTCTGCGGCGGATTCGTCCGGAGATGGCGAGCGAGCGCAGGAGCTGGCAAAGGTTTGTGTTGACCAAGGCGGACAAGGATTCCGGGGAAGCAATGCGTCCGAGGCTGTTGCCGGGGGCGACGCTGTTGATCGATCGCCATTACAATTCACTGCACAGTTATCGGCGGCGCGATCCGAATCTATATGTGGTGAAGTGCGGTGCGTCGTTCAAGGTGCGATACGTAGAGTTACAGGGCAGCCAACTCACACTTCGTCCGGAGAATCAAAAATGTGCACTGGGCTTCGTACAATTGAACAAAGGCGAGACGTTTGCGGATTACGTTGTTGGGCGGGTGGCGCACATCTCGATTGAGACCTAAGGGGCGGGCGAGAGCAAAACCAAAATCGATTGTTGGCTGAAAAGCTTGAGGCCGCAGGGAAGACTTGGACAGTGCTGGGGTCCTTCGCTGGCGCTCAGGATGACAGCTTAAGGGCAAGAGCAACGGCAGGTGCAAGGGCAAAGGTAAAGGAAAGAGCGAAGGCAAAGGAAAGAGCGAAGGCAAAGGAAAGAGCGAAGGCAAAGGAAAGAGCGAAGGCAATACGGCATACGTGGAGCGCGTTGATCACCCCACACATTCCGCGCAAAAGCGGCGCGAAATATGTGGGCCACCTGCCCTAAGGGGCGGGCGAGAGAAAAACCAAAATCGATTGGTGGCTGAAAAGCTTGAGGCTGCAGGGAAGACTTGGGCAGTGCTGGGGTCCTTCGCTGGCGCTCAGGATGACCCAAAATCAAAGGCAAGAGCAAGAGGTTTCGCGAGGAGCAACAGCAAGAGCAAAAACAAAATCCCCACTTCTGCTAAAAACGGCAGAAATGGGGCACCTGCACCTTGCAAGGTTTCGCAAGGAACAAGAGCGGTTCTCCGTTGTCAAGAGCAGAAAATTTGGAAATATGAACTAAGTAGTTGATTGCACGGCAAATTGAGTTGAGGCACCAGGTGAGGGGATGAGGGGGTCCCACTTGATATCCTGAAGATAAGAGATAGCGAGAGGGGCGGCGGCAGTGGCACAGAAGAAGAAGTCGAAAGAAAAGGTGGAAACCGGGCGACTCCGCAAGGATGATGAAGAGGTCGAGGTGAAAGCCTCCAAGAAAGCACCGAAGAAAGCACCGAAAGCGAAGCCGCGGAAGAAGCCGGCGGCAAAGAAGACTGGTGCAGGGAAGAATCAAGTAACGGCGAAAAAGAACGGCGCAGGCAAGGATGAAGAAACGCCTGGAACGGGGAAGCAGCGTAAGGCACGGGTTTCGGATGCAGTAGAAAGAAACAATGCGGACGAGACGACGAAGCGGCAGCAGGATCCGTTTGAAATTGCAAGGCAGACGATGAAGGGCTCGGTTCCGGCGATAGTGGAAACGATGGTGGAGTTGGCGAAGCAGGGAAGTTGTTCGCATGCCAAAACGCTGCTGGAGATGACGGGCGCGAAGTATATGTTTGAGGAAGAAGCGGAAAGCCACGACAAGGGCGAACCGTGGGCGAAACTGGTGCTGGAGCGATTGGGCGAAGCAGAATCGTCGCAGGAGCAGGAAATAAGCGTGCGCGATGCATCATCAGAAGAGTTGATAGAGCAATAGCACGACGTGCCGGTGCGAGACCGGATGCGAATCAGGAACAGAGGCGAAGGCTGAGATGGACATGACGTGGGTGACGGACCGGATTGCGGTGGGCGGCGGAATCTGGGGCGATGAGAGGATGGCCGAAGTAGTGGAGGCTGGCGTGACACACGTCATCGACATGCAGATTGAATTTGACGATACGCCGCTGGGGCTGCGCGCCGGAGTGGAAGTGCTGTGGAATCCGGTGGACGATGACTTTCAGCCGAAGGGCCGAAGGGTTTTTGAGCGTGGAGTGAAGTTTGCACTGGAGGCGCTGGAAGAGCCGGAGACGAAGCTGTTTGTGCATTGCGCGGCGGGAGTACATCGCGCACCGATGATGGCGCTTGCAGTGCTGTGCGCGACGGGGTATCCGCTGGACCAGGCGAAACAGTTGATCCAGACGAAGCGGTATGTTGTGGACTTCGCGGATGTCTATGTGCGCAGCGTCGAGGACTTCTTGAAGAGCTACAAGAAAGAAACAGCCACGTCGGGAACAAGCCGAAAGGACGGCGACGGAAGATTATGAATACGAGAACAATGGGAAGTTCAAGCCGCCTGGTCAGGCGGCTTTTGGTTTTTGTGTGGACTGCATTTCTTATGAGCGCGGTCGCGGCGAAAGCGGACCCGATGAAGACGATGGTGCAGGACACTTTGTACCGGGCGGACGGAAGCGTGGCCACGGGGACAGTTACGATTCGCTGGAGCGGATTCTCAACCAGCACAGGGGAAGCGGTTCCGGCCGGGCAATTGACGATGGCTACCGATGCCAGCGGAGGGATCTCGATTCCACTGATTCCGAATACGGGGTCGAGTCCCGCGGGGAGCTACTACCGGGTCGTAATCAAGCTGAAGGACGGAACGACCAGCGAAGAGCAATGGGTGGTTCCCGCAGCAACGACGACGACGGTCTCGGCGATTCGGGCGAAGGTGGTTCCGCAGGCGGTAGCGGCGCAGTTTGTGGGCCGGGACTACGTGGACACGGCGATGAGCAAGCTATCGACGACCACGCTTGTGCATTTGACGGGCGCAGAGACGATCAACGGGGCGAAAACGTTTGTGAACTCGCCGGAGGTTCCGGCGCCGGTTGATGCGGGAGCGGCGGCAAACAAGGGATACGTGGACCAGCGGGTGTCGGGGTTGGCGAGCGTGGCCGCGACGGGGAGCTATAACGATCTGAGCGGTACACCGGCGATTCCGGCAGAGCAGGTGAACGCGGACTGGAATTCGACGTCGGGACTGAGCCAGGTGTTGAACAAGCCGGTGCTGGCGGCTGTTGCGACCTCGGGTAGCTACAGCGATCTGAGCGGTAAGCCAGCGATACCGAACCTGGCATCACCGGGATCGATTGGTGCGGTGACTCCGGGGTCGGTAAATGCAACGGCGGTGACGGCGCAGAGCGTGGATGGAGTTTTGAACGCTGCGCAGTTTGCCGGGGCAGACTGGGCGGCGAAGGTCACGGCTGCAATCGGCACGCTGCCGGGGCAGGGCGGGACGGTGTTTGTGCCATCGTCGCTCTCGGGCGGTACGAGCGCGTCCGGTATAACGCTGCCGGCGGGAGTGAGTATCGAGTTCGATGCGGGTACCTTCACGGCTGGCGGGCCGATCACTCTGGCGGGAAGTGGACACAGCGTTCGAGGAATGGGGCGCACGGCTACACAACTGGCTTTTTCGGGCGGGACGGATGGGCTGGTGATTCTGGACGCGGGGCCGGTGTACAAGGACACGATCATCGAAAATCTTACGCTGCTGAGCACGAATGCCGCAGGAAGCGCGGCATTTAGAGCAGCGGATTCGACGATTGCGGCTCCGATCTCGGTGGTGATGCGGAATGTAACCGTGACGGCTGGCGGGGCGGGGAAATGGGCTTATGGACTGTTCCTGGCAAACGCGCAGTTCATGGGCTTCTACGACATGCTGATTACGGGCGCGGTGAACGTTGGTATTCACGGCGAGAACAGCGTGAATGAAGACTTGTTCGTCAATGTATTCGTCATGAATACGAACGGGTTTCGCGGGGCCGAGTTCTTTCCGGGAGCGATCAACAGTTGCGAAGTGTACTTCGTAAATGGCGGCATCCAAGGACCATTTTCGGGCTCGGCTCTGTTCAATTCAGGAAGCTATGTTTCGATTTTCGGAATGCACTTTGAGACGCAGCCAGTAAGTGGCCCGAGTTACTCGGACGGTGCGTCGATTGTGGTGGCAGACGGCCATTTGTCGGCGACGGCTGCGGAGATGGCGATGCCGATCCTGACTACATTCACGACGACGAGTCCGGTTGTACAGATTTCCGGCTCGCAGCTTGGCGACGTGACTCTGAGCGCGAACACGCTGGGGTCCATTGTATCGAGCAATGCGAAGAGTATTACGAACAACAGCTCCAGCGTAACGCTGATTGGAAACACTTCGTGGGGCGGCATTGCGCTGATAAATACGGTCACGGTTGGCAATCTGACGATGGTGCCGAGCAGTGGAACGGGACAGACGATCTGGTCGCAGGGCGGCGTGCAATCGTTTGCGATTACGCGGGCCTCGGGAGGATCGCGGTTCACTTTGGGCAGCGGATTTGGGGTGGGATTCGCGACTTCGGGAGTGGGGTCGGAAGACACCTACCTGTCGAGAGATAGCCTGGGGGCAGTGAGGGTCGGAAGCACGAACGGCGGGACGGATGGCACGTTCAAAGCGGCGAAGTTCTACGCCGGAGCTGCGACGTGGACGAGCGGGAGCGGCGCGCCGACGGGCAGTTGCACGAATGGCTCGATGTATTCAAGGACGGATACCGGGACGGTCTACGTTTGCCAGGGAGCGGTGTGGGGAGGCGCGCAGGCAACTTCGTTTGCGGCGACGACGGCGAGTATTGGCGGCTCGGCACTGGCGGTGGGGTGTGGGGCTGCTGGCGAAGGAGTAGAAGGGCGGAGGTTTCGCGAGGTTGGCGAGGTTTCGCAAGGTTGGCGAGGTTTCGCAAGGTTAAGAGCAAGAACATCATGAGGAATGGGGAGTGTGCGTCGAGACAAGAGGTCCTTCGCGTTGCTCAGGATGACACCTCAATCAACATCAACATCAACTGCAACCGCAACTGCAACTGCAAAAGCAACTGCAAAAGCAACTACAAAAGCAACTACAAAAGCAACTGCAAGAGCAAACAGCAACTGCAAGAGCAAACAGCAACTGCAAGAGCAAGGGCGACTACCCCATTCTTAAACTCGCATAGGGCAGCGAGTTTAAGGATGGGGCAGCCGGTTGGTTGATGAGGTGGAGAGCGCCGCCAGAGATGGCGGCGTTGTTTTGGAGGAGATGCGATGCGCGGTGGGAGATGGAGTTTGGTGCTGGTGGCTGGAATTCTTTCGGGGGCGTGCCTGGCGGGGTGTTCGCAGCAGGATGGGGTGAAGGCGGCGACGACGATTCATGCTTATCTGCCGGCGGTGATGGGATTGGCGAATGACGCTTCGATGATGGCGGAAGCCTTGGACCCGGCGGAGGCTTCGACACTACGGGCGGTGAGTGCGAAGGTGCTGACGGAGTTGCAGGAGTTGGAGGCGGTCAGCGGAGCGTATGTGGCGGCGCCTTCGGCGGATGGGTGGTCGAGGCTGGGTGCGGTGGTGGATTTGCTGGTCAGCGATGCGGACGAAGGGTTGCTGGCGGCAATGGCGATCAAGAATCCGGAAAGCCAGGCGCGAGCGAAGATCGTGCTGAGTGCGCTGGATGCGGCAATGCATGTGGTGGATGGATACATGATGTCGGCGCGGAGTCCGCAGCAGGCGGAGGCGGTGGCGGCAAAGCGGGTGGTCCATCTGCAGCAGGTGGCGCGCTGCTGGACGCCGCAGGAGCGGCAGAAGGTGGGGCAGGCGTATGGCGTGGGGAGCGAGGATTGGCCTGCGGTAAAGGCGTGGGCAGCGGAGGCAAAGACTTCGATTGCGGAGACGCCGTCTGCGACGCCGCTGACAAGACCAGGGCTGGGATTCTGAGCGCGGTGAGGTGATTGGTGGCGGTGAAGACGCGGGTGGGGGCTTCCAGTACGAGGCAGCGGACGAAGGGCCAGGCGACGGATATGGAAGCGTTGATGGCCTTGGGAAAGAGGCTGGATAAGAAAGCGGGGCTGGGGAAGTATCGCGAGGTGCTGGCGGAAAGCCTGCTGAAGGTTCGCAACAAGAGCGGAGAGATGGTGGCGCTGAAGGCGAATCCGGCGCAAAAGGAATTTGAATTGAAGTGCGGGCCGAAGAACATTGTGCTGAAAGCGAGACAGATGGGGATCTCGACGTGGGTGGCGGCGAGATTCTTTCTGAGCACGATTACGAGGCCCGGCACTTTGACGGTGCAGGTAGCGCATACGCAGGAGGCGGCGGAAGAGATCTTCCGCATGGTGCACAGGTTCGTGGAGAACTTGCCACAGGACCTGAAATGCGGAGCGCTGAAGAGGTCGAAGTCAAACCGGAGGCAGTTGGTGTTTCCGGGGCTGGACAGCGAGTATCGCGTGGAGACCGCGGGCGCGAACGCTGGAAGGGGACTGACGATCCAGAACCTGCACTGCTCGGAGGTGGCACGGTGGGGAGCGAACGCGGCGGATGTGTTGGCATCGCTGCGAGCCGCCGTGCCGCCTGGCGGGGAAATTGTGTTGGAATCGACGCCGAATGGATTGGGCGGATGCTTCTATCGCGAGTGGCAGAGGGCGGGCGAGACGGGATATGTGCAACACTTCTTTCCGTGGTGGATCGATCCGGGATACAGGATGGATTACGGGGCGGAGGAGGAACTGATGCGGAGCCCGCTGCAGGAAGACGAAGTGCGGCTGATGAGGGAGTTCGGGGTGGATCGGGCGCAGATTGCTTTTCGGCGTCAGGTGAAGAGCAACTTCGGCATGCGGGCGGCGGAGGAGTTCGCGGAAGATCCAGCGATGTGCTTTTTGGCGAGCGGCTCGGCGGTGTTTGACACTGGGAAGATTGAGACACGGCTACACTCGGTGGCGGCTCCGCTGGAAAGGCGCGAGAATGGCCGCATTTTGATATGGCTGCCGTCGGCAAAGGGAAGGAAGTACATTCTCGGGGTGGATGCGGCGGGCGGTGGGTCGGGCGGCGACTATGCGTGCGTCCAGGTGATCGACCGGTTGAGCGGGTTGCAATGCGCGGAACTGTATGGGCACTACACTCCGGAAGAGCTGGCGGCGCAGGCGGCGAAGCTGGGACGCGAATACAACGACGCGCTGATGGTGGTGGAGCGGAACAATCATGGTCATGCCGTGCTGGCGATGCTGGAACGGGTGGAGAAATATGCGCCGCTGTATGGGAACCCGAGGTATTCGGGGTGGGTGACGACGGCGTTGACCAGGCCGACGATGCTGGAGCGGTTTGGGGCGATATTGGTTTCGAACCCGGAGCTGTTTGAGAGCCGGAGATTGCTGGAGGAGTGCAGGACGTTCGTGCGTCGCGACGATGGAAGGATCGCGGCGGCCGAAGGGGCGCATGATGACGCGATTATGGCAATGGCGATGGCGTTGGCGGTAAGGGATGGGGGGTAGGGAAAAGGTTTCGCGAGGTTGGCGAGGTTGAAGAGGTTTCGCAAGGTTGAAGAGCAACAGCAAGAACAACAGCAGGAGCGAAATCTTGGAGCGCGCTTCGCGCGGTCTTTGTTAGGACCCACATGCGCTTGCCAAAAGAGGCAAGCGTATATGGGGCACCCGCTGCGCTTGGCACCCGCTCGCGGAGAACCGATGCGGTAGAGTATATCTTTGAGCTAAGTTGAAAGCGGGAGCGTTAGGTTGGCGGTGGCGGCAGTACAACACGTTAGAAAGATGCGGGGAGGGGCGCAGAGTCATTTGATGCGTTGCTCGGACGGGTACTTCTACGTTGTGAAGTTCCAGGACAATCCGCAGCATACGCGGGTGCTGGCCAACGAGATGCTGGCAACGCGACTGGCGCAGACGGCAGGACTACCTGTGCCGGCGACGGAAGTGGTGGAGGTCGATTCCTGGCTGATCGAGCACACGCCGGAGCTGAAGTTTGAGCTGGTTCATGGCTCGAAGGCTTGCACGCCGGGATTGCAGTTTGGATCGCGCTTTGTGGTGCCTCCGATGGAAGGGATGATTTACGACTATCTACCGGAGCATCTGCTGGACCGGGTGAGGAACCTGGGGGCGTTTGCAGGAATATTGGCGCTGGATAAGTGGACCTGCAATGCCAATGGGCGGCAGGCCGCATTTTGGAAGAAGAGCCGGGAGCGGAAGTTTACGGTGTCGTTCATCGACCAGGGATACTGCTTCAACGCAGGGGAGTGGTCGTTTCCGGATTCGCCGCTGCGCGGGGTTTATGCTCGCAACGATGTCTATCGCGAGGTGACGGGCTGGGAAAGTTTTCAGCCTTGGCTGGGCAACATCGAAAGCATGGACGCGCAAAAGATATGGCGATGCGGGGAGGAGATTCCTCCGGTTTGGTATGGCGAGAGTTGCGAGATGGAACAACTGGTAGAGACCCTGGTGCGACGAAGGTCGCGGGTGGCGGAGTTAATTCTCCAATTCAGGAATTCTAGCCGGGGTCCATTCCCAAAGTGGGTGGATGTGGTGAATTGAGGAATGGATACGGGGAGAATTTCGGGACGATGTGGCAAATTGCGGCAGAGGGTGTAAGGTCGAGCGAGTGACAGAGCAGAACGCATTAGGCGGGGCAAACCCCGAGGTCCTTCGCTTCGCTCAGGATGACACCAGGAGCAGGAGCAAGGGCAGGGGCAGGGGCAAGAGCAAGGGCAAGAGCAAGGGCAAGGGCAAGAGCAAGGGCAAGAGCAAGGGCAAGAGCAAGGGCAAGGGCAAGGGCAAGGGCAGGGGCAGGGGGCAGGGTTGGAGAGTTGAAGGTTTCTGCACACCCCATATTTGCCAAGTACAGGCAAGTATGGGCCACCCAGGTTTAGTAGGGCTAGGGCTCGGGCTGGAGCATTGAGCTTTTAGGTGAGAGAGTCAGGATGAAAGAGCGCCGACAATGCGAGTTCTTCCTGCTGCGGTATGTGCCGGATGCGGTGAAGGACGAGTTTGTGAACGTGGGGGTCGTGCTGTTTGAGAGCAGCGGCGGCTGGGCAGACGTGCGCTTTACCAAAGATTGGAAACGGGTGCGGTGCCTCGATCCTGATGCCGATGTAGAGATGCTGGAAGGATTGGAGCGCGAGATCAAGGAGCGCATGCTCGAAGGCGCGAGCAGCCAGGAATGGCTGGTCAAGCGCATGCAAGACACGTTCTCGAATGCGATTCGGCTGACGCCGACGAAGGCGGTGCTGGCGGATTCGCCGCAGGAAGAGATTGCGCGGCTGGCCGAGATGTATTTGGAGCGGGTGAAAAAAGGCGCGCGCACGACGAGCGGAAGGATGCAGATCTTCCAGACGATGCGGGGCGAGTTCGAGCGGCAAGGGGTGTGGGCGATGATGCGGCACAATGTCGCAGTCAGCGAGTATACCCATAAAGGCGATCCGCTGAAGATCGATGCTGCCTACCGGCCCAATGGCACGGTACACATGTACCAGGCGTTGTCGCTCGAGACCGATGTGAATGCGGCCAAGGTGCTGGCCTTCAGCTATCCGAAGATACGCGAAGGCGTGATGCGGAGTGAGAAGGCAGAGACGGCGCTGACGGCGATTGTGGAAAGCGAACTGGATCGCGAAGACGATGTGACGATGTTCGCCTTGGAGACACTGTCTGCCAGTCGGATCATGGTGGCGACGACGGCGGATCTGCCGAGGATTGGCCTGAGCATAAGGCAGAAGATGGGATTGGGGTAGAAGAGCAGGGGGCGTGAGCAAAAGCGTCGGCGGTGCGATAGAAGCTTGGCAGCAGCGCGGGAGATTTGAGCGTTGCGGGGGTTCTTCGCTGCGCTCAGAATGACCCCCTTGGGAACAAAGACATAGCAAGGGCCGGTGGGGACTCAGAAGCCGACGAGCAATAGAGCAGAGTAGGAATCAAGAATTTTGAATGGACGCCTTGGGGCGTCCATTTTTATTGCGCGGGGAAGACCCGGCGCAGGAGGGTGAATGAATATAGCGGAGAAGATCTGGGAGCCGGTGCGGCGGGCGGGATTGCGGGCGCTGGGGGGCAATGACGCTCCGGCGCTCCAGCGCAAGACCGCGCCACTGCCGTCGGTTCTGCAGAGGTACGGATCAGGGACAAGGTCGGAGCTGCTGCCGAAGAAGACACCGGAGGCGCTGCGCCGCTTTGCCGAGACGCCGATTGCACGCAAGGCAATCAACACGATCAAGGATCGCGTGGCGGGAATGAACTGGCGCATTCAGCCGCGGCGAGGGCGAGTGCTGGACGAGGAGATGCAACGTCGCATCCAGGTGCTGACGGAGACGTTGGAGCAGCCGAATCCGGATGACTCGTTCCGGTCGTTTGCCGAGCAGGTGTTGGAAGACATTATCGTCGGCGGATATGGCGCGATGGAGATGCGGTTGACCGGTGACGATGCGCAGCCACTGGTGCTGTATCCGGTGGATGGAGCGACGATCCAGATGCGGTCGGACTGGAACGGCGAGCCTGACAAGCCGCGGTATGTGCAGATTACTTCTGCGTCGGGAGCGGCTCAGAAGATCGAGCTGAACGACAATGAGCTGTCTTACATTCGTCTGAATGCGCGGAGTTATACGCCGTTTGGACTGGGACGGCTGGAGGTGGCGTTCGAGACGATCCACGAGTTCATGGGCGCGCATCGCTTTGCGGCGAAGCTGGCGAGCAATTCGGTGGTGCAGTTCGCGTTGTGGATGCAGGAACAGGATCCGGCACAGCATGAGCGGCTGATTCGCTGGTGGCAGGACGAGATCGAAGGGACGGGGCGGGTTCCGATTCTGACGGCGGAGAACAAGCCGGAGGTGTTGCGCTTTGGGGTGGGAACGGATGCGGATTTGCGGCTGGCATGGCAGGAGTTTTTGATTCGGGTGATTGCCAGCGCATTTGATTTGCCGCCGCTGTTTCTTGGTGTGGAGGCGGATGTGAATCGCTCGACTGCAGTGGAGTTGGCGGATTCGGCGTTCCGCACGGCGATTGTGCCGACGGCGAAGCTGTTTGCAGAGCACATTACACGGGATGCGATTGCGAAACGGTTGGGCTGGAATGGTCTGGAATTTGTCTTCCTGGATTTGGATGCGACGGACCCGATGGAGCAAGCACAGATCGACCAGATTCTGTTGAGCAGCGGCGTGCTGACGGTGAACGAAGCGCGCGCGGCACGGGGATGGCAGGCACTGGAAAGAACGGGGGCGCAGGCGGAATGAGAATGCAGTGGGATGCGATGGCGCTGGCGATGCCGCAGGTGGATGGGCATCCGAACCGGAGGGAGTTTCGGGGCGTGTTGACGATGGCGAACGCGCCTTCGGATCGGGCTCCGAGCGGAGCGCGTGGGCATCGGGTGATGCTGACGTCGCAGGCGACGGAGAGGGCGTTGCCGTCGTTGCTGGGGATGGCGGTCGACTACTCTCCGGAGCTGGACCGGCACGATGCGCGAAGGAAGGTGGGGATCATCACGTCGGCGGATCTGCGGCCGATGACCGGGAAAGCGCAGAGGGTGGACGTGCAGGGATATCTGTTTGCGCGGGACTTTCCCGAAGTAGTGCACGAGATGGCGCGGCGCAAAGGGGAACTCGGCATGAGCTACGAGATTGCCGATGTGCGCGTGGTGGATGCAGAAGCTCCGGTGTGGGTGGCGACGGATTTCACCTTTACGGGGGCGGCGGTGCTGCTGCGGGCAAAGGCGGCGTACCAGGATACGAGCGTGGAGCTGGCGTAGGAAAAACAAAGGTTTCGCGAGGTTTCAAAGTTTCGCAAGGTTTCGCAAGGTAAAGGCAAAAGCAGTAACTTCGAGTGTGAACTTGAGTTTTAGGTGGCCGGCATGATGCCGGCTTTTCTATTTGGAGAGCAAATGAACGAAGGAAACGGTGCAACTCAGGGGAGTCCGATGGAGGAGTGCGCGGTGAAGTTGAACAGCGCGGCGCAGGCTCTGGAAAACGTGATCGGAAAGCTGGAGGCTCAGTACGAGGCGCTGAACCAGAAGATCGATCGCATTATCGCCACGGTGGAAAAAACTGGAGCGGAGGAGAGTGGCGAATCTGCAGTGGCAGCCAGTGCTGACATGGTGGCCGCCGGCGCGCAGTTGGCTCAGCTCGAAAAAGAGAACCGTGAGTTGCGGCAGCGCTCCGGGCGCAAGACGCTGGTTCCAGTGGTGAGCATGCTGCTGGCAAAGAGCGGCGTCGGAGAAGGCGTACAGGTGGAAGCAGGCACGCTGGACAAGGCTCTGGGAGCTTTGACGGTCGAACAGCGCATTGCGGTGAAGGCCGAGTTGGCGCGGGCGGGACTGATCGCTTAGGGGACGTCGCGCGTTCGATGTGCGAGGAGCGAGAGCAAAGATGAGATCAAAATCCCCACCCTATCGCAAAAAAAGCGAAGGGTGGGCACGCGCGCCGTTCAACGGCGATGGCGCGTTTTTCCGCTTCGTGGAGCTTTCGCACGACGAGATTGAAACAACCGGGGCACGGCAGGTGCGACGGGATAACCGAAGCCGGACGAATGGGTCCGGCAGAGAAGGAAAAACACAGAATGAATACGCAATTTGTGGACTTGCATGCCGCAGCAGACTTCATGGCGCCGGGCGCGGTTGAGGTTGACCGATATCAGACGGAGATCTTTGACATTGTGCGTCGTCGCGGCGCTTTTGGTCAGCGCATCACGAACGTTCCGGCAACCGGACATCCGTCACGCTTCTTTGAGCAGACGGCAATCGCATCGCCTTCGGCGGCGAACGGATTTGTCGATCCGCGCAATATCGTGGCGACCGTGAACTCGCCGAGTCGCGTGGAGCGTTCGGTTCCGCTGAAGGCGCTGGTGTCGCAGATTAACTACAACCTGTTCGACATGGAAGTGGGCCAACAGCAAGAGCAGTTTGCTTTTTTGCAGGCGAAGGACTTGGCCGATGCAGTGGACGGAGTCATGCGCACGCACGATGTGGCGCTGTGGAATGGCAATGACACTTCGTTGAGCGCTCCGACTACGCTGCAGTATTACGGCGCGGCACAGCAGATTGCCGATGGCGGCAACGTCGTTACCGCTCCGACGACCGAAAGCATTGTCGATGCGCTGAAGACGCAGGTTGCGGCAATGGTTTCGAACTCTAGCTTTGAGGTACGTCCGACTGCGATTTATGCGAACCCGGTGTTGCTCGACCTGATCGATCGCGAGATGAAGCAGGAGTTCAACATCGTGCTGTCGACCACGCAGATTGCGGGCGGCGTGACGGTGAAGACGCTCTCCACACAGGCTGGCGAGCTGCCGCTGATTCCCGAATGGTCGTTGCCGTACACGGGGACACCGGGCAGCGGTACTGCGGTACTTCCGGCCTACATCGTGACCGAGAACCTGATTGAGTATCACTGGCTGACCGATGCCAATCCGCGTGTCTTCCAACTTGGATTGACCGGCGCGCTGGCTCGCCAGTTGGTGGTTGTGAAATTCGGCGGCGTTGTGGTGAAGGGCGCCGGATATGCACACTCCAAAGTCATCGTAAACCGCTAATCGGTGATGTGATTCACAAACGCCGTCTTCACCGCATAGATTGCGGTGAAGACGGGCACCAGAGATACATTGATGCGCGCGGGGGAGGGCAGAGGTCTTTCCCCGCTGGCGAGAGAAGAGCGGGAGATGGCATACCTATCGGCGGATGAATACACGCTGTTCGGGTTGGAGGAGACGACTCCGGACAGCCTGGTAAGTGCGGCGTCGGACTTGATTGATGCGCATTGCCGAAGGAAGGGCTTCGGCATTGCAGAGTATGTGGAACGGTTCCGGGTGGGGCGGTCCCGGACGGTGAGGCTTTCCTACCTTCCGCTGGCTTCGGCGGATGGTGTGTCGTCGCCGATTGTGCAGGCGCGCGGGCGTTATTTGAGCAGCAGACGGGAGTGGGCGGGTTCGACCGAACTGGCGATGGAAGTGGCAACGGTTTTTGCCAGCACGACGAGGTGGGCGTCGGTATCGCCGGATTCGCTGGATGTGTGTGTCGAAAGTGGCGAGGTGATTGTGGGTGGGGGACTGTTGTCTCCCGCGCTGGGCGACCTGGAGGTGACCTACACGGCGGGATACAACGTGGTGCCGCAGGCGGTGAAGCAGGCTTGCGCAAAGCTGGTGAAGAACGCGCTGGCGACTCCGGCGCTGAACGTGTCAAAGCAGAGAATCGATCGCATGTACCTGGACTATTTCAGCGATTCGCTGGTGGATGCTGATGTGAAGCGGTTACTGGCTCCGTATGTGGCGCAGAGGCTGGCGTCATGAGGAACGAGGGCGCGGGATTGGAGCGCGCAGCTACAGCGATGCTGCGCACGCTGGGTGCGGAGAAAGCATCGCTGCTGCTGCCGCAACCGGTGACGGCGAGTGAGCAGACTGGGCTGGGCATCAGTGTTCCGGCGGTGAACGAAGTGGAGATGGAGCCGGTTCTGGTGCAGACGACGGTAAATGGAGCATCTCTGCTGGCGTTGGCGACTTGCAGCACGGTGCGGAAGGCGTTGAGCACGGCGGGCGCAGTCGACGCGATTGCAACGCTGAAAAGATCGATGCTGCGGGTGGCCGAAACGCGATACCGAATTGTGGCGGTGACGGTAAAGCAGTTTGGCTGTGCAGAGCTGATGTACGAACTGGAGATCGAGGCATAAATGCAGGCGGCGAAAGATACATTTCTGAGGACATTGGCAGACAGGCTTGCCGTGGTGAATCCGAGCCGGACCCTGACGCTCGATGGCGCGTCGCGTCCGGCGGTGATTGCTCTGGAGAACGAAGATACCGCGTTGACCAATAGCGAGCCGGAGACATTTCAGTTGAGCTGGGAGGGCGCGGGTCAGGTGCCGGATGGATCTTCGCTTGCGTACATGGATTGCAAGTTGAGCTACGGCAGCCGGGGAACGGATGACATGTTGAGAACCGATCGCGGGCGCATTCTGACCGCCATGGACTGCGAACTGCTGCTACTGTGCCGTCGGCGCAGCGCGGCGAAATGCGACTATGCGCAGACTCCACCATTGCCGCTGGGGACAAGAATTTTCTGGAGCCAGCCGGTGATGGCGACGCCCAGTGAGGTGGACGGAATGCTGATGCGGACCGCTACGATACGGCTGTTCTTCTTCTCGGAGGGCGTGTGATGGAAAGAGCTGGAATGCAGGAGTATTTCGGAGAAGTGCGCGCATTCTTCGCCCCGGTAAATCGCGCGACAGAGACGGGCACGGTGTTTGATCCGGCGGTGAGCTTTGATCTGGAAAATCCTCCGGCTCCCTGGGTGAACCTGGGGCTGGTGAGCAACTTCAAGCGCGTGGCCAAGTCGACGATGGGCGCGGTGAGGACAGGACCGGCGGGCGTTATGCAGATTCAGTTTCGCAAGCTGGTGGATGCGCGAGTCAGCCTCGATTTCTGCGAGTGGGGAAAGTTGCAGATGGCGTTGGCAGCGAGTTCGCAACACATGAACGTGCTGGAAACGACGGGCACGCAATTGCAGGCTTCGGGTGGAGTGGCAAAGACCGGGCAGGCGGTCCTAGAGGCTTCGACGGCGTCGCTGATCTTGATGGATCCATCGGTGTTGAGTAACTACTCGGTTGGAGAGCTGATCGTCGTGGATGTGGACTACGCGGCTGGCACGCAGGATTTAGGTACGGGCATCACTGGTAGCGTGGCAGGCGCAAGTGCGATGGATGGCGATGCAGTGCGTCGCGTGAGCTTTAACGTAGCATCGGTTTCCGCGATTACCTCGGTGGGGTTGCAACTGGATGCGCCATTGCTGGGAGGCGCTCCGGCGAATGGTGCGCGCGTGCAGAAGGTGGTGGCATTTGTAGATCGCGAGGGAGCCAGTTTCTTCCAGGAGTGGTCGGCGCTGTTCGCGCTGGAGGAGGCCAGCGGCGGGCGAGTGTATTTCCATTATCCGCGGCTGCAGGCATCGACTCCAGCAGAAGAAACGGTGACACAACTCGCGAATGCGACGAGTTCAAGTTCGACAGGGCTTAGCACGACGGCACTGCATGCGGAATTTGTGGCGATGGCCTCGACCGATGCAAATGATGGCGAGAGCGTGGTGTGTTACCGATCCTACGTTCCGGCCTCGGGCACGCCAGCGTATTGATTTGCTGATTGCCATCAACGCTGATTGAGCAACTGCATGAGGGCGAGCAGGTCAGGTTCAACGTCGGTGAGCGCATCGCGAATTTCGTCGAGATCGCACTTCAGCGACACGCTGAGGCTTGCGAGTGATTCGCCGTGTTCGGGCGCAAGGCTGAGGAACAAGGGCAGAGTGTGTTCGGCGAAGTTGCGACCAAGAACCGAGATGTGGGCGAGGTGCCGGCTCAGGTTTTCCAGTTGCGAGCCCTCGTGCATGCCGAGATCGATGAGTCGCTGACGCAGTCGGCTTTGCAGAGCGATGATCGAGGAAGTTTCAGAGTCAGACATAAGGAGAAGGGGCGAGCAAAAGTCGCCCCTTTACGTTTTGGATGCGAACCCAGCCAATAGGGTGCGAGTGAGAGGCGAGATGAAATTAACGATCGACAACCTGGACAGAGTGGGCGAGAGGGATTACACCGCGCTGCTCGATGCAGAAGCGCCACCGAAAATCGTGCGGAAGTTGAACCAGGCGCCGGTACTCACGGCATGGCTCGCATGCAGAGGCGCGGCGGTGACGGCAGAATCTGGAAGTAAGGTGCGCCTTTATCGCGACACAGGAGAGCTTTGGTTCAGCGGATATCTGAACGACGCACCGCAAGCTGATGTTGCGGGAATGTCGATGGGCACCGCGATCTTACGGGTAACGCTGAATGCTAGCGGAGAGATGATCGCGCTGGATCGCCAGGTGCTGAGCGAGCGCGCGGCGATGGGCGGTCTCACGGCGGGTGGAGCGATTTCTGCTTTAACGCAGGAGGCTAATCCGGCCATCGATTTGTCTGGAGTGCAGGATGTCGCGGTGTCGGGAAACTGCACGGTGGAGACAGGCGAACTCTGGAGCGCAGCCGCCGGACAGCTTGCGAACAACGCACGCGCCACGCTCACGGTAGGGAATCGCGCTGTGACCGTGGCGCCGGTGGGCGCTGTGACGCGAGAGCTTACCGATAAGGATTCCGGATTTTCGCCGGAGTCGCTAAAGGTCGTTGTGGGCGGTCCCGTGGCGAACGATGTGACCGTGGTGGGCGGCACAGAGCCAGCGATGTATGTGCGTGATTGCTTTACGGCCACGGGAAAGCAACAGGCTTTCGCGATGTCGCGGCTGCCATTCAAGATGCAGACTGCAATCCAAGTGGAAGATGACTTTCATGGCAGCGCCCTGGATACGACCAAGTGGCGGAGCGACTTTCCTGCTCCGCTCACGCTTACGCAGAGCGGAGTAGCGTGCGCGGGACCAGTAGCACTGCGCTATCGCGATCGGTTGGAAATGGGCGGGCTGATCATCCTGGAACAAACGGGGATCAACTACACCGGCGGTCAGGGTGTGATTGGTGGTCTCTTCAGCGGAGGCTTCGCATTTAACTACTGCCTTGCGGGCGTGCTGCTGAACGGCGGACAGGTGCAGACGATTGTCGATGGAGTGGTAAACGCGCCAGTCAAGCAGTTATCGGCGAACAAGCGCTACGAGTTCCGTACGTTAGTTTTTCATCCCGAACCGATTCGTGCCGGGCAAGTGTACTCAAGCAGTGTTTGTAATGGACCGAATGCGCGGAGTTCGCAGGTGTGGTTCGGCACGACGCATGTGGTGCTGACGATGCGCGAACTCGATCCGGCAGATGCATCGACGACGAGTACTCCGCAGGTTGTGCTCTACGACGGAACTCTGGAGAACGTGCCGGCCTATGCAGACTATATGCCGTTGTGGGGATTGAACCTGACGTGCACGTTGGGCCATGCGAGCGCCACAAACGAAGGCGCGGTGTGGGTGCAATCGGCCGCGCCGGGCCAGCCCTGGCGAACGCGGCTGATCAGTGACATCGCGGCGGGCGCGGAGTGCTATTTCACCTCGACGCCAGAGTTGCACTTCAGTTCCTCTGCCCAGCCGGTGGCGAATGAGCAGATCGAAGTGTTCTATCGCGCACGCGGGTTGGCTTGCGGCAGGGTGAAGGATTCACAGAGCGTACAGGCCATGCAGAACAGCGAAGACAGCGGAGTGCGCTCGATGGTTGTGCATGTAGGGTCGCCGGTGCCGCGCACATCGCTCGATTGCGAGCAGGCAGCCCGGGCGCTGCTCGACGATCTGACGAAGACGAGATATAGCGGCGAGTATCAGGGCTGGATTGGGTCGCTTCCTGGAGGCGCAAACGATGTGCAACCGGGGGAACAATGGAATATCTCGGCAACTGCATTGGGGGTGACGTGTCCGGTACTCGTGCGTGACGTGGAGATTGATTTTCAGGACCTCACGGACGCGCACGCACAGTTCAAAGTGCGCTTTGCCAATGACGCTGCGGAACCATTTGCATTGCACTTTGGACGGGCGAAACGCAACGCGCTGATCTCGGTGGTTTCGAGCGATCAGCAGGAGGACATATCGGGACGTCCTTCGGCACTGCCGGATGCGCGGGTGGCAGCCTGGGGAGCTACAACCCTGAACATAGATGCCGGCACGGATCCGTTGCCGGGAGGTGGTTTCGAAGTACGCGTAGAAGGCGATTGGGGATGGGGTATGGCGGTGGATCGCAATCTAGTTGGACGCTTTATGAGCCGCAATTTCACGCTGCCCAAGACAACTGCCGCACAGGAGTTTTACCTCCGGCAATTCGATGGAAGCGCTCCTGCGAGATACTCCCCCTATGCCTCAGTTCTGCATTTGGATGCGTAACGATGACTAATTTTGAAGAGCGGGTGCTACGGGATCTGGGCGAGTTGAAAACACATATGCGTTGGATTGTCGGCAACGGCAATGAGGGAAAAATTCAGGAGCTCGAAATGCGAATCCAGAAGCACGAGTCGACGCTGCAACGCGCTGCGGGGATCGGAGCGGCGGCGGGCGTCCTGCTGACGATCCTGCATATCACGCTGGATTCGCTAAGGACATTACATCACTGATGACGAAACATGAGTTTGTGCAGCAAGCATACAAGGCGGCCTCGCAAAGTTCGGTGCGAAGCGGGATGCCATTGATGGTGACGGTCGCGCAGGCCGCGCTCGAAAGCAATTGGGGGCAGTCGAAGTTATCGATGCAGGCGAACAACTACTTCGGCATCAAGGCTCATGGCAAACACGAACGCATTCAGATGAAGACCGGCGAATACGAGAGCGGCGCAAGCGTTGTGATCAAGGCTGAGTTCGCCAAATACCTGTCGATGCTGGAGTGCTTCGAGTGCCGCGACGGGATTCTCACGCGAGGCGCTGTTTACGCAGGCGCAAGAGAGAGCCGTGCGGACGAGGCTGGATTCATTCGGCAGATCGCAAAACACTGGGCGACTGATCCTAATTATGCCGAGAAGTTGTTGACCGTGTTGAATGAAGTGAAAGGGATGCTGAAATGATTTTTCTGTCGAGTTTATTGCGCGGTATTTCGTTTATACCCGCGGTAGTGCATGGGGTAGAAGCACTGCTGGGGAGCAAAAGTGGCGGCGAGAAGAAACAGGCAGTCATGTCATTCGTAAGTGCCGCGTTGGGAATTTCCGGTGCAGTGGCGAATAAGCAGATATTAGATGAGGACGGATTCAGCGCGGGGCTGAACAAGGTGATCGACGGCGTGGTGGAATGCATGAACGCTTCGGTTTGGGCAAAGGCGAAGTGAACGCAAGGCGGTAGGACACTCCTGATTCCGGGCGGCAGGCATTCGTGTCTGCCGCCCTTTTTTGTTTTTTGCGCAATAAAAACGGCGAGCCGAAGCCCGCCGTCATGATCGCATTTTCTTACGAGAGAGCCTCGCTCCAATGTTGGAGTAGGAATTTGATTCTCGATTTTGGCGCGGTTTTCGCAGGGTGTGACGGAGCACGAAAGGTCACACATGTACACTCGCGGTTCCAAGTTTTATGCCGACTACCGAACGCCTGACGGTGAACGTCATCGCAAGAGTTTTCCCACTGCGGCTGAGGCTATCGCCTACGAGAACAAGCAGCGCACTGCTGCTCTCAAGCGCAATCTCAAAGCGCTAAAAGCGGGCCCAAAGTTGTCACCGTTGCCGACATCCTCAAGGGCCATATCCAACCGAACGCGCAACGTAAAGGCTACTACCGTCAAGTTGCGGCGCGCGTCCTTGTCCAAGTTTGCGGGCACTTGCCGCCCGATCAAGTCCTCGCCTCGCACATCACCGAAACGGTCGCGCTCGTGAACCGTTCTTCGTGGCAACCCTCGACGCGATGGACAGCGTTCCAAGACATCAAGCACCTTCTTCGTGACCTTGTGCTCTCCGGTGCCAAGGCTGGGCTGTGCTCACTTGTGCCCATGCCCGCCAAGCCCGCCCCCCGGCCTGTGACACTTCCGGTCACAGCCCTAGATTCCCTTATCCTCACCTCGCCGCCATGGCTGCGTCTCTTCATCCTGTTGTGCCATGACACGGCACTACGCGCGGGCACGGCTGCGACGCTCACGCGCCGCTGCTATGATTCACGGCTCGGTGAAATTGTCGTGGTGGGCAAGCGCGGCACGGTCACTCGTGTTCCAGTATCAGGGCGCTTGCGCGCCCTGCTGCTGCAATGTCCTCCCGGTGACGGCCCGCTCGTTTCGCTGCTTGCGGGCCGCTCCATGGGCTACTTCGCTTGCTACAAGCACTTCAAGGCACAGTGCGCCACTCACGGCCTACCTCGCGACATTCACCCCCATGACCTTCGCCGCACGATGGCAGAGGTAACCTACCGTGTCTGTGGTGATCTGCGAGTCATTCAGACGCTGCTTGGCCACGATGCGCTCAACTCCACGCTCCACTACCTGCAACGGCCCATGCTCGCCGATATTTCCGGGCCGATGGCGGCTGCTATCGCGGAAGGTTGCCATGAGGAAGTCTGAGCTCCGCACCGCACTGCGAGACGAACTCGCGGTGTTGCGCATCGTTCATCACATGCTGCGGCTTCCGGCCAACACGCAACAGTTCATCGCTGAACTCGAACAGGAGCGTGCCGACTCCGTCGCCACGGTTCACGCCCTGCTCTCTGAACTCCATCCTGTTGTCAGAAAGGTCTCTAAGTGAACCCTGCAACCCTAGTGCTGCATCTCCTCGCCGCTCGTGCCACCTATCAGCGGGCCGTCGATTCGCTCACCGCCACTATCGCCGCCGTGGAGGCAACTATCCCGGTAGATGTGCCCGCCATTGTCTCCGCCGATGCCGCTCCCAGCGGGCAATTATTCTCCACCGATAAAGGCCAACCGGAATGAGCCTGCCGCCCAAAATTCCCCCGGCCAAGGAACTCCCCGCCGTGCATTGGCACGTCTACCTTTGGCTCTCTTTGCAGTGCGAGATATTCCTTGTCGTCGGCGTGTGGTCACACAACCGCGAAGATGCCGTTGCGCTGGCTCGTCGTACGCTTGGCGAAGGATGGCCACACATCGACGTTGCCGACACTCCGGCCAAGGCCATCCGTTCGGAATAGTCCGCGCTGCCTACTGTCCATTGTTTTTCTCCCGGAGCGATCAGCCCTAAAAGCTGGTCGCTTCGCTCGCAGGACGCAGAACCCCGCTGCGGTGGCTCGCTCCGCTCGCGGCTTCTCCCCCGGCGCGGCGAAGCCTCACGCTCCTGCGCCCGCGCCGCCTTTCGGGTTCGCTTCGCTCACGGCGGCGTCGGTCTGGGGTTTTCCCGCGCCCCGGTGTGCTGGTGGGTGCCCACGCGCCGCCACCCTACGCTCCTTCGTCGCTCCGGCCCCGGCACGTGCCCCTTGCTCCGCTTCGCTTCGCGGGGTTGCAGGCACCCATAGCGGGCTCGCGGGTTCGCTGTAGTGCCCTCCACGTGCGATCTCCGCTGGTCGGGTTTCGCGCTCACACCAGCACACCCATACCACGGCAACACCAGCCCCAAGGGCAACCCCAGTGCTTGCGGCCCCGCTGCGCGGCCCGCTCGTGGCTAGCTGCTCCCGCGCTTCGCGCTCCGCAGCCAAGCAACACCGTCTCGGGTGGGGCTGCTGCCGTTGCACCTCCGTGCAAAGGGCTTTCTGCTCGCCTCTGCTCTTGGCTCGCTCGCTCGCCATCGTGGTCAGGGGCAACCCCAAAACCAAAACCCAAAGCTCTGTGAAAGAGGGTTGAGTCAAACCCGCGCTCCCGCGCTCGGGCGCGGTCTGGCGCTCGGCCGGAATTGCTTTTGTTGTTGCTCCTGGGCGGCTTGTTGTTGCTCCTGGGCGGCTTGTTGTTGCTCCTGGGCGGCTTCGCCGCCCCCTCAACTTTATCTTAGGAATTTCGAGACTCACCGTGCTATAACTCTCCGCAATGGGTGTGTGACTGGCTACCCTCTCGGTTCGGGGGCGGCCCCCCATTTTCGCCCGCATGGACACACGCGATGGGTCGCAAGCATAGTATTCATGCGGGTTTCCTGCGTTTGCTCGTGTCCGGCATCCATTGACTAGTCAGTAAACACCTCATGTGTCCACTGTGCCCGCCTGAAAATAACTGTGTCCATGCTGTGCCCAATTGTGCTACTCTGCCCTTGGTTCCACACTCCATCCGCTCTTTGCCCCCTACGACAGAGCCTCGTTCCAATGTTCGAGAACAGACTTGACGACCATCATGAACTGGTCGGCGACTGCGCCATCGACCACGCGATGATCGAAGCCAATTGCCATGGTGATTATCGAGCGGATCGCAATCGTGTCATTGCCTTCCTTGTCGGTGAGTACCACTGGCTTCTTCACGATCGCGCCGAGATCTAGAATCGCAACCTGCGGCTGATTGATGATCGGAAGGCCAAAGTTCGCGCCGAAAATTCCCGGATTCGTAATCGTGAAAGTCCCGCCTGACACTTCCTCCGGCTTTAATTTCTTGGTGCGAGCACGTTCGCCCAGATCGTTGAGCGCTCGCTGCAGGCCAACGAAACTCAGTTCGTCTGCGTGCTTGATGACCGGAACGAGCAATCCCCAATCCAGCGCTACGGCGATGCCGATATTGATGTCGCGCTTGTAGTTGATGTTCTCGCCCTCGACCGACGAATTCATGATGGGCCATGCGCGCAAAGCCTGTGCCACGGCGCGGATGAAGAACGGGGTGTAAGTGAGTTTAAGTCCAGTGGCTTGCTGGAAGCGGCTCTTGTTCTTCTCGCGCAGCTTTACGATGCGTGTCATATCCACATCGAACACGGTATGCACATGCGCACTCGTTCGCCGTGAGGCGATCATGTGCTCGGCAATTTTCTTGCGCATCACTGACATCGGCTCAACCACGCCAGGCGTGCCTGCAAACTTCGACGCGGGAGTGGCCGCAGGCGCGACGGCGATCTTTTCGGCCGCCATCGGCGGCGCTGCCTTCGCGGCCGTTGCCGGAGCGGTCTTCGCGCGCTCCACAAATGCGAGGATGTCATCCTTTGTCACGCGACCGCCTGCCCCGCTGCCTTGTACCTGACGCAAATCCACGTTGTGTTCCGACGCGATTTTGCGCACCAGCGGAGAGGTGCGAACCTCTTCGCCGGACACCGCTTCAATCTCGCGTGCAGGTGCCTGGGAAGTCGCCACCGCTGCGGGCATGGGCTCTGCCGCTGGCTTCGGCGCTTCCGCCGCAGCATCGGCTCCTCCGATGACGGCAACCACGCTGTTGACCTGCACTGTGGCGTCGGCCTCGGCCTTGATCTGCGATAACACGCCGGAAACCGGCGCAGGAATTTCCGCGTCCACCTTGTCGGTTGAAATTTCAAACAGTGGTTCGTCGCGCGTAACCTGCTCGCCTACCTTCTTGAGCCATTTTGTGATGGTACCCTCGAAAATCGATTCGCCCATCTGCGGCATCACAACGTCGGTACCCGGACCGCTTTCTGCAGGCGCTTTGCCTGGAGCCTTATTGGCGACGGGAGTCGGCGCTGGCGAGCCTATCGCGGGTGCGGTCGTCGTCTCGGCAGCTTTCGGCGTCGCGCGCGGAGCGCTTCCAGCCCCGTCCCCGGATTCATCGATCACGGCGACCACGGCATTCACCTGCACTGTCTTTCCTGCCTCGGCCATAATCTGTTTCAGCACGCCGGAGGCTGGCGCAGGAATCTCGGCGTCGACCTTGTCAGTTGAGATTTCGAATAATGGTTCGTCCCGGGTGATCTTGTCGCCGGGCTGTTTCAACCACTTGGTGATGGTGCCTTCAAAGATGGATTCGCCCATCTGAGGCATAACTACGTCAGTCGGCATGCTCTTCCTTCCGCACTGTTTCTGGCCCTTCTATAGCGCCAATCCAAAATTATATACGCGCAGCGAACGACGTTTCTCCGCACATCACGATAGAGGGGCAGAACCCGGCCTTGGGATTCAAGTCGACCCAAGAATCTGCTCTCTATCGCTGCCCCACCACAATGTAAGTCCAGTCCGACACCTCATCGCTTTTCACCACGCCCCAATCGCCTTCTTCCAGCGTGCGTTCCACCGTGCCGCGCGCAATTCGATGCTCCAGCGGCGGACCCGGCGGACGCGTCGCATCCGGTCGCCAGTCCACGATTGCCAGCTTCGCGTTCGGAGCCGCAATCCGCGAAAACTCGCGTAGTGCCGCCGCATGATCGTCAATCTCATGCCACACAGCCGACAAAAACACTAGGTCGCACGAAGCCTCCGGCAGTCCGGTCGCCGAGTCCTCGCCCGCACAAAGTTCCACGTTTGTCGGCGCGTCACCTTCCGCCAGCTTGCCGCGAATAACCTCCCGCAGTTCTGCCTGCGGGTCCACCGCAAACACCTTTCCTGGAGCTACACGCCGCGCCATTGGCAGGGCAAAATATCCGCTGCCCGCTCCGATATCGGCCACGTTCAGCATGCCGCACGCTCCCACAGCGTCCAGAATTGCATTCACGGGAAATTGTTGACTCCGGTCAGGATCTTCCAGTTTGTCCAGGCGTTTAGGATCGAAACGACGTTCGTTGCTCATGCGGATGTGTTCGCCTTTCAACGCACAAGGTAGGGCTGGCCAGGATCGTCCAGAATTGCACGGGCATCGGCCACATCTTCCTGCCTCACCTTCAGCGCAATTCCTCCAGTCATGCCGTTATAGATGCCGCTGCTGATGCGGCTGAGGTACTCGTTTGAGCAAAAACACTCGATCCCCGCCGACTCCAGCCGTCCCCGCGCAAACAGAAACTCCTGCTCTCTCAGGAACTGAGCCACCACCACCAGCTCGGGGTTGTTCTCGTCTATCATCAACACAAATGTTACATGCTTCCACAGATGGCCTACACCCGCCTTCTTTCGGCGAATGCGGGAAACGCGCGAAGGTGTGGTACGGCTACTTACGAATCAACGTCGTCGGATGCGTCGGGTGGGTCCTCAAGCGGAGCATCCAGGAGCGCGCGTGCAGCAGCCAGGTCTTCTTTTCGGACGAGCAGTTTCAGGCCACCGTCCCCGCGCTTGGAGACCCCAACCGCAGATGTCAATAACGGGCCGCAGCATTCAATGCCTTCCGATTCAAGGAGCGCACGCACGACCAGAAGTTCCTGTTCGGAATCACATTCTCCCAACTCGACCAGCTCGGAGTCGGATTGAAAGTCCATGCGCAGGATTATCCCACAAGGCAGCCGCCGTCGCGCGGATTTGAACCTGTGACCCTCATCACATCCCCTCTTACCCTTCTCAGGACTATACTTTTCCTGTCATGGCCTTCCCAATTAATCGTCAGCGCCGTCTGCGCCGCACCGAAGCCTTGCGCTCGTTCGTGCGCGAAACCCGTCTTACTCCCACTGGATTTGTCTATCCACTTTTCATTTGCCCCGGCGAAGGCATCCGCAAGGAAGTTCGCTCCATGCCCGGCGTCTTCAACCTTTCCGTCGATGAGGCAGTGAAGGAGTGCCAGGAGGTCTATTCCCTCGGCATCCCGGCCATCATTCTTTTCGGATTGCCCGAAGTAAAGGATGAGATCGCCACCGGAGCCTGGGCCGAAGACGGCATCGTGCAGCGTGCTGCCCGCGCCATCAAGGCCGCTGTCCCCAACCTGCTCATCATGGGAGACGTCTGCCTCTGCGAATACATGTCCCACGGACACTGCGGCATCGTCAAAAAGGTGAACGGCTCCACCCCGGAAACCGAGTACGAAATCGTCAACGACGCCTCGCTCGACATCCTCGCCAAAACCGCCGTCTCCCAGGCCAAGGCCGGGATCGACATCATCGCCCCCTCCGACATGATGGACGGACGCATTGACGCTCTCCGCACCGCGCTCGACGCCCACGGATACGAAAACACGCCCATCATGAGCTATGCCGCCAAGTTCGCCAGCGGCTTCTACGGACCCTTCCGCGAAGCAGCCGACTCCGCACCATCCTTCGGCGACCGCCGCAGCTACCAGATGGACCCAGCCAACGCCCGCGAAGCCATGCGCGAAATCGAGCTCGACATGCAGGAAGGCGCGGACATGATCATGGTCAAGCCCGCCATCGCCTACCTCGACGTCATCGCCGAGGCCCGCATGCGTTTCGATGTCCCTCTCGGTGCCTACCAGGTCAGCGGCGAATACGCCATGATCAAGGCCGCCGCCCAGAATGGTTGGATCGACCACGACCGCGTCATGCTCGAATCCTTACTCAGCATCCAGCGCGCCGGAGCCTCCATCATCCTCACCTACTTTGCCAAAGAAGCAGCCAAGCTGATCGGATAATTAGACTATCTAGGAAGCAGGTGCCCCATATCTGCCGCTAGCAGATGTGGGGCTTTTGACTTGGGTGCAAGATAAGGAGTAGCGGAATTGTCGCCAGTCTGACAATCCTGCCGTCGTCCACGAAATACACTCCTACATCGTCAACCGCGACAAGTCCGAAGAGCGTGCCTGCGCCAGGAGGCGTGCCGGTGTGATCCACCAGCCTTGCCGCCACTTGTTTCCCTTGAGGCGTAGTTTCGACGATTCTCCCATCATTTCCATTCGTGGTGAGAATGTTTCCGTTCGACGCAAGAGTCAGTCCCAACGGGTCATTGAGAAACCCGCCACGACTCCGTCACACCGGTGCCTGCCGAGGTTCTCCGTACAGCAGCATCGCGGATAGCGGCGATTCTGTTATTAAGGCTGTCGGCGAGGTACAGCACGTCGTGATCCGCATCGAACACTACTCCGGTTGGCCCTATGACGAGAGCTGCGGGGTCTGTTCTCTCGGCGAGTCCGGAGGCGACCACTGTTGAGGAGACAACAGCCGGAATCGTTTGCGCGGACGTCGAGAGCAGGATTCGTACGACCGTCCCCTGGTTGACCTGCTTGGGACTGGCTTGCACAGTGTCATTCAGCACGTTCGCGGGTGGCCCATTCAAGCCTTCTTTTGGCTTGAGTGGGGTAGTTCGAGTGTAGACAATAGTCGGTTTTGTTCGGGATTACTGTTACCTAAATGGATGGGACAAAGACAAAGGCCGCCCGCGAGCGGCCTTTTCGATCTTCGTGTGGCCGGGGCATGATCCCGGCAGAGCACTGGCATCAATATGTGCGAACAATGACACCGAACCTCCTGGCGAAATTTGAACGATGGTCGTTCCGGCCCAGGTGCTGTTTGCAGGATTCGTGCTTTCTCCATCATCTTTACCGCCCACCGCATCCATACTCTCCATGAGACCACCCTGCGACGAAGCCGTAATTCGATCTGCGAGTACAACTGCCTTTCCGTGCGGGGCACAAGCGAGAGTCTGGATACTGGTTGCGACCATTCTGGCCTCCAGCATGGCTTTCATCGATAGCACGGTCGTCAACGTAGCTCTGCCTTCTATTCAATCCAGCTTCCATGCGACCGTTGTGGACGTGCAATGGGTCGTCGAGTCGTACGGACTTTTCCTTGGCGCGCTCATTCTGGTTGGAGGATCGCTTGGCGACCGCTTTGGGCGCCGCCTAATCTTTCTGGTGGGCGTCGTGCTATTCGCCGCGGCTTCGGCAGGTTGCGGACTCGCCTCGAACATTCATCAGCTCATCATTGCAAGGAGCATTCAGGGCGTAGGAGCCGCTTTTCTGGTGCCCGGCAGTCTGGCGATCATCAGCACATCGTTCGACGACAAGAGTCGTGGACAAGCCATCGGCACCTGGTCCGGATTTACGGCCATCACCAGCGCGGTCGGGCCGGTCCTCGGCGGATGGCTCGTCCAGCATGCTTCCTGGCGCTGGGCATTTTTCATCAATCTCCCACTTGCAGCGGCGGTCATCGCGATTTCACTTTGGCACATTCCGCAAAGCCATTCCTCCGTTACCGCGAGCGTCGATTGGACAGGAGCTCTTGTCGCCAGCATCGGTCTCGGCGGAATAGTTTTCGGATTCATCGAGTCCGTCAACCTCGGATGGCGGCATCCTCTGGTATTCGGGAGTTTAATCGTTGGCTTCGGCAGCTTGACGGCCTTCGTGTTCGTCGAAGCCCGAGTCACCTCGCCCATGGTCCCGTTGACGCTCTTCGAATCCCGCAGCTTCGGCGGCGCAAACCTGCTCACGCTCTTTCTGTATTCCGCGATTGGAATATTCTTCTTCCTCTTTCCGTTGAACCTGATCCAAGTCCAGCGATATTCCTCAACCGCAGCCGGTGCAGCCGTTCTCCCCCTGATTCTGCTGATGTTCCTGCTCTCCCGATGGTCCGGCGGACTCGTCGCGCGCTACGGGCCGAGAAATCCATTGATCATCGGCCCGCTGATCGCCGCCTTGGGCTTTGCTCTGTTCGCCTTACCCTCGGTGGGAGACAGCTACTGGAAAGTATTCTTACCCGCCATCATCGTTCTCGGATTCGGCATGGCGGTCACCGTCGCTCCGCTCACCACGGTTGTGATGACTTCCGTAAACCAGGAGCGCGTCGGCACCGCTTCTGGAATCAACAACGCAGTGGCCAGGGTCGCGGGCGTACTCGCCATTGCAGTGCTTGGCATCGTGATGGTGCACGCCTTCGGCTCCCGCCTCAATCGCAGCTTGGCTCACCTCTCGCTGTCGCCCGCAATCATGCATGACGTAAAAGCCGAGGAGATCAAACTCGCCGGATTGCAAGTGCCTACGGACCTCAGTCCCGATACAAGGAGCGCCATCAGCGAATCCATCGGCACCGCATTCGTCTTCGGATTCCGCATCATTATGATCGTCTGCGCCTGCCTTGCGCTGGCAAGTGCTGCGACTGCGTGGCGCATGATTCCGCAAGCCAAAATGGCTTCACAAGCGACCTATTCGTAGCGCGCTGATCAATCCCACAAACGCCAGAATGCCAGTTGAGACCAGCACCGTTGCCTGAGAAATCAGCAGACAATAGACACAAAAAATGGCAGGTACGGATCCGTCTCCGTACCTGCCTCAAAGCTCAGTCGATCAGTTTCAGTAGTCCTAAGGTGTAACCGTGACCGCGATCTGCACCTGCTGGTTCGGTGCTACGTTCTGCGCTGATCCCCCGGAAACAGTGGCATTCACAATCAGGTTTGTGGCTCCAAGCGGAGTCTGCGTGATGCCTTTTCCGCATCCCGTCATTGAAACCATGATCGTGAAGGTCATCATCACGAGCAGTCCCGCGATTACCAGCCGTTTGCGCTTACCGCCCCACAGCATGATTCCGAATGCACTGATGCCCATCGCTCCATACCACGGCTTCAGCGGATTCGTTGAGTTCCTGTGTCCGGCAATCGTTCCATTCCGTCCGGTTGTTGTAATCACCACCGACGTGGAGACTGGCTTGTTCTGCAGGTTCCCGGTCAACTGCGGTTGCGTGAATGAGCAGGTGGTAGCAACCGGCAAAGGTCCGCAGCTAAAGGTCACCGTGCCGGTGAAACCGTTCAGCGGAGTCATGGTAATCGTTGCTGTTCCCACCTTTCCCTGAGCAATCGAGAGTGTTGCGGGCGCGGTGAGTTGATAGTAGTTGACGTCCAGTGTGCCTGGAGCATTCGTCACCGCATAGTTGGACAGCCTATTGTTCGGGTCCACCAGCGTGCTGACAATTGGATAAGTTCCAACCGGGCTCGTCGGCGCGGCCACCGTAGAGTAAGTCGCCGTAATGCCATCCTGGCCCACCACGCCGGAGATGCTGCCGGTCAGGGTGGAATTTGCAACTCCAAACAGCCGTGTCTGGTTGATAACCGATACGGTGAGCGGCGCGGCCGTAACCGTCAGCGTTCCATTCGTGCTGGAGACAGAGTAGTTCGACAGCTTGTTGTTCGGATCGGCCAATACCGGGGCGATCATGTAGGTCGTTCCGGCTGCACTGGTTGCGGTGGCCGAGGTGACACCTGCAAACAAAGAATTACTCACCAGCTAAGGTGATTATTTTCGGGATGCGAAAGGAAATACTTAGCAATTCCAAATAAATGAGCGCCAGCAGAAGTATCGCCGCATCTGTAAATTGATCCAAGAGGAAGACCATGCTAGAGATGACCTATATCGGAGGACCCACCCTGTTGATCGAGTATGGCGGTCTCCGACTTCTGACCGATCCGACCTTTGACACGGCAGGTAAGGAATACACAACTGGACCCGTGACTCTATCGAAGACCGCAGGTCCCGCCCTTGATCTGACTTCCCTCGGTAACATCGACGTCGTTTTGTTGAGCCACGACCATCATGCTGACAATCTTGACCACGCCGGGCGCAACCTGCTGCCGACTGCAGGCAAAGTACTCACCACCATGGCAGGTGCAAAACGCCTCGGTGGAAACTCCCAGGGACTCCAACCTTGGGAGCACGTGGACGTTCCCGCTCCCAATGGCCGTACCCTGCGCGTGACCGGCACGCCAGCCCGCCACGGCCCCGAAGACGGAGACCGCGGACCAGTCACTGGATTCGTGCTCTACTTCGTGGATTCCCCCGAACGCCCAATCTATATCTCTGGCGACACGGTCTGGTACGAGGGCGTGGAAGAGATCATCCGCCGCTTTCCCGGCATCGCCTTGGCAGTCCTATTTCTAGGAGCCGCACGAATTCCCATCGTCCCCTCCCACCTGACCCTCACCGCCAGTGAGGCGATTCGATTTGCTCGCGCCCTACCTGCCGCCGCCATCGTGCCCGTACACTTCGCAGGATGGAAGCACTTTTCCGAGTCCCCAGAAACCGTGACCGAAGCATTCGTCGCAGCCGGACTGGGAGACCGACTGCACTGGCTCCCGGCTGGGGAGAAGGCGCCGCTCCCGCTCTCTTAGCCAGCCTTCGACATAAGTTCCCATGTGGCCCACAACCGCCCGCAGTTGGCGATTGTGGGATTCGGAGTAACCTCGCACTGAGGAATACAACTCTGCTGTTCCCCCATGTGGGCTCGCGTTTAGAGCAGTGAAGTTCATCTCTGTGCTCTAATTGTGATTTCCTGCTAACACCAGCATTCCCGGAGGACGAATTGAACCGCAATCCTGTTCACACGAGATGGCAGCATCTTGCCGCACTTCTGTTTTTCTGCACTTATTCCTTTTCCTTGCTTTCCGTAGCCCAGTCTTCCGACGGCAAAAAGCCGGGCGACGAACTCGCCGAGTGGATCAAGGAGAACTACACCAAATACGAATACCGTATCCCCATGCGCGACGGAGTCAAGCTTTTCACCAGCGTCTACGTCCCCAAGGATGCCAGCGAGCAGCACACTTATCCGATCCTCCTCGATCGCACGCCCTACACCGTCGCGCCCTACAGTGTTGATCAGTACAAGACCGCGCTCGGTCCCTCCGAACTCTTCACCCGCTCGAAATACATCTTCGTCTATCAAGACGTCCGCGGAAAATTCCTCAGCGAAGGCATCTTCGAGGACATGCGCCCCTACATCGCCGATAAGAAAAGTCCCAAGGATGTGGACGAATCCAGCGACACCTACGACAGCATCGACTGGCTCGTTAAGAACGTCCACCACAACAACGGACGCGTCGGTGCCTGGGGCATTTCCTATCCCGGCTTCTACTCCGCCATGGCCGCCATCGACGCCCATCCCGCGCTCAAAGCAGTCTCTCCGCAGGCTCCCATTGCCGACTGGTTCATCGGCGACGACTTCCACCACAACGGCGCGCTCTACCTGCCGCACATGTTCAACTTCATGTACACCTTCGGGCAGCCGCGTCCCGAGCCAACCACCAAGTGGGCTGAGCACATTGAACACGCAACACCGGATGGCTACAACTTCTTCCTCAACGTCGAGCCGCTCTCCAACGTGGACGCCATGTACTACCACAACAAAGTCGCGTGGTGGGACGAGATCATTCAGCATCCCAACTACGACCAGTTCTGGAAGGCCCGTTCCACGCCGCAGTTTCTGCGCAACATCAAGCCCGCCATGCTCACCGTAGGAGGATGGTTCGACGCCGAAGACCTCTACGGTGCCCTGCACACCTATCAGTCAGCCAACGCTCAAAGCCCCGACGGCGACGTAAAACTCGTCATGGGTCCATGGTTCCACGGCGGCTGGGCGCGCAGCGACGGCGACCACCTCGGCAACGTCTGGTTCAACGGCAAGCAGAGCGTCTTCTATCGCGAGAAGATCGAGTTCCCCTTCTTCGAACATCACCTCAAGGGCACTCCCGACCCGCAACTTCCCGAGGCCTACGTCTTTGAAACCGGCACTAACGAATGGAAGCGCTACGACGCATGGCCGCCCAAGCAGGCCAAATCTGCCGCGCTCTACCTCGGCCCCAATGGCCAGCTCAGCTTCACCAAACCCGCCACCGGAGCGGACTTCGACGAATACATCAGCGACCCAGCCAAGCCCGTACCTTTTATCCCCGCCACCGAAACCGGCATGACCCGCGAGCACATGACCGACGATCAGCGTCAGGCCTCGCGCCGCACCGACGTACTCGTCTACCAGACTCCGATCCTCACCGACGACGTCACCATCGCCGGTCCCCTCAAGCCCGAACTCTTCGTCTCCACCTCGGGCACCGACTCGGATTTCGTCGTGAAACTCATCGACGTTTACCCCGACAATTTTCCCGACAACGAAGCCAACCCCAAAGACGTCCACCTCGGAGCCTACGAACAACTCGTTCGCGGCGAACTCTTCCGCGCCCGCTTCCGCAACAGCTACGAAAAGCCCGAGCCCTTCGAGCCCAACAAAATCACCAAGGTCGCCTACGAAATGCCCGATGTGAACCACACCTTCCGCCAGGGCCATCGCATCATGATCCAGATACAGAGCACCTGGTTCCCGCTTGTGGATTTGAACCCGCAGCGGTTCGTCCCCAACATCTATAACGCCAAACCCGCTGACTTCCAGAAGGCCACCGAACGCGTCTATCACTCCGGAGCCAACGAATCCCGCATCAACGTCCTCGTGGTTCCCCACTAAGGTCGCTCGCCCATCCTCCGGTTCGCAGGAGGATGGGCTGCGTAAAGCTATGTCATCCTGAGCGAAGCGAAGGACCTCGGGATACCTCTGTTGCTCTTGCTGTTGCTCTTGCTGTTGCTCTTGCTCTTGCTGTTGCTCTTGCTCTTGCTCTTGCTCTTGCTCTTGCTCTTGCTCTTGCTGTTGCTCTTGCTCTTGCTGTTGCTCTTGCTCTTGCCTTTGCTTTGTTCTTAGCGTGTCATCCTGAGCGAAGCGAAGAACCTCGACCCGCCGATCTCTTCCGGATTACACGCCCTCACCATCGCGCGAGTATCCTATCTACAGCATGATCTCCATCCTCAATCTCGGCCGCTGTGACTACTCGACCGCCCTCCGTCTCCAGGAAACTCTCGTCGATCTCCGCAAGCAGAACCGCGTCCCCAACACCCTGCTCTTCGTCGAGCACCCTCCTGTCATCACCCTCGGACGCAACGCTCGCGACTCAAACATCATCGCCTCCTCTGAGCAGCTAGCTGCCCAAGGTGTCGATGTCCACGAGATCAACCGTGGCGGAGACGTCACCTTCCACGGCCCCGGCCAACTCGTCGCATACCCCATCTTCGATCTGCGTTCCTTCGATCCGAAGCTAGGAGTCATCGACTACGTCCGCCGCCTCGAAGAAGTCCTCATGCGCATCTGCGCCCAGTACACCATCGAAACCCAACGAATCCCCGGCATGACCGGAGTCTGGACCTACGCCACCCCTCCCCCGCTCCTCAATGGCCGCCCCATGGGACGCGACTACACTCCAGCCTACGAAACAGCGAACCCGGGTGGCCCACATATGCCCTCTTTTGGCATGTGTGGGGACGAGCAAGCCCCCCAAGTCTCCTCCTACTCCGAACGAAAAATCGCCGCCATAGGAGTCCACATCTCCCGCGGAGTCACCTCTCACGGCTTCGCCCTCAACGTCACGACGGACCTGGATTTCTTCAACCTCATCGTCCCCTGCGGCCTAACCAAGCCAGTCACTTCCATAGAATTCGAAACCGGCCTGCGCCCTACGCTCGACGAAGTGATGACCCTCGCCTCCCGCACCTTCGGCGAACTCTTCCGCTCCCAAATGCTCTGGCTCGAATCCATCCACGATCTTCTCCCCGAAGACCCTCCCCAAGACACTCCCACCCGCGCCCCGGAAAACGAGCGACGCATCGCCTCCGACGACATCCACTTGGCGTGATTTAGCGGCCTCCCGACTCACTATTGCCGATGGATCGATTGACGCAGTTCACTGGCTGACTTACCATCATCTCCGCATGAAGAACCTCCCACGACTCGCCCTCCACGTAGCGGGAATTGTTGGGGCGAGTCTCTATCTCTGTGCGCATCCCATCCAGACTGGTCCGTCCAAAGCAATCGATGCGGAGAGCATTCGACGCGTGCAATTCGCCCCGGCATCAGAACTAGAACACGGATTGCCAGACATGCCGTTTGTGGATTGGCTGAAGAGCACAGTAGGGCCAAACACCTCGATTATCTGGGAAACGAATGATTGCGGCGAACAAGATGGATCGGGCAACCAGGAAAGCGTCCCGGTCTGCGTCGATGCGGAGGCCATGCTTGGGAATGAGCTGCGGCTCTCAATCTGGATTGCCGTCGGATCTCAGAACCTTCAGGAGCCAGGCCGGCCTCCTGACTTCTCGACAAAGCCTGCGCTGTTTTGGGTCGATCTCTCTTCGGGGGAACACCAACTTGGTTGCCAGCTTCGATTGGCGGATATCCCGGAACTGCTCAAGCTCTCATCCATGTCTCATGAGAAAGCTGTCAAATGGTGTAGTGGCCGCCTCGAACGGAGCTGATTGGTCCGGATGCTGGCAGCTGCGATAATAGGGCACAGTATGACTCTCATGCCCACCCCGCTCCAACACACCAGCGCCGGCGCCCTTGAGTTCGAACGCCTCCGCGAAATCGTGCGCGGCTGTTGCCAGAGCGAACTCGGCCAGCACGCAGTGGATACGCTCGCCCCCACCACCGATGCCGAATGGATCGACCGTCAGCAGCAACTCACTGCCGAAGTGCGTGCCTTCCTCCGCGCCGGCGGACGCTTTGATTTCGGCGGACTCATCGATCCCACGCAACTCGTGAAGCGCGCTCGCATTCAGGGAGCCACGCTCGAAACCACCGAGCTTCGCGACGCCATCCTCGTCATCGACCGCGCCGCCGAATGGCGTGAAGCTGTCGCCCATCCACCGCAAGCTCTTCGAGGGCCCTGGCCTGCAATCGAAGAACTCTCTGCCGCAATCGAGGATTTCACTCCGCTCCTGCGCTATTTCGCCAACAAGTTCGCGCCCGACGGAACCCTCGACGACAACGCCTCGACCGCCCTCAGCGGCATACGTCGCGATATCGAGCGGCAGCGCCGTGGCATTCAGAACTCGCTTCGTAGCTATCTTCGCCGCCTCTCCGAAGGCGATGCTCTGCAGGACGAACTGGTCACCATCCGTGGCGACCGTTTCGTCATCCCCATCAAAACCGAGCAGAAGCGCCGCGTCCAAGGTGTCGTTCACGGAGCCAGTTCCTCTGGCCAAACCGTCTTTGTCGAGCCGCTCGAAACCATCGAGCAGAACAACGAACTCGTCCGCCTCCTCGAAGAAGAGCAGCGCGAAATCCAGCGCATCCTCCTTGAAATGACCTCCCGCCTCGGCCAGCAATCCGGGGCCATTCTCGCCGCCGTCGAAGTCCTCCGCGAACTCGAACTGCAATTTGCCAAGGCCCGCTTCGCCGAACAGTATCAGTGCACCCGCGTCAAACTGCTCGCGCCCATCCCGGGTGGCCCACATCCGCCCTCTGTTGGCGAATGTGGGAACAAGTTTGCTGCTTCCGCCAACTCACTCGTCCTCATCGACGCCCGCCATCCGGTCATGGAGCGCAACCTGCGCTCGCGCGGCAAGTCCGTCGTCCCGCTCACCCTTGAGATGGATCGCACTCAGCGCCAACTCATCATTAGCGGCCCCAACACGGGCGGCAAAACCGTCGCTCTCAAAACCGTAGGTCTGCTCGTTCTCATGGCCCAGGCCGGAATCCCCGTCCCCGCCGAGCGCGCCGATCTGCCCATCTGCGACGCGGTCCTCGCCGACATTGGCGATTCGCAATCCATCGAGCAAAACCTCTCGACGTTTTCCGCGCATGTCACCAACATCGATTTCATCTCTCACACCGCCACCGCCCACTCGCTCGTCCTGCTCGACGAACTAGGTTCAGCCACCGACCCCGAAGAGGGAGCCGCCCTCGCCGTAGCCATCGCCGAACACTTCCGCCAAGCTGCGGCCCTCACCATCATCTCCACCCACCACACCGCGCTCAAGATCTATGCCACCAACTCGCCGGGAGTTCTCAACGCCGCCGTCGGCTTCGACGAAAAAACTCTCGCGCCCACCTACGAGCTGCGCGTCGGAGTTCCCGGAGCCTCCGCCGGAATCAACATTGCGCAGCAGATCGGGCTCAACCCGCAGATCATTGCCGATGCGCGTCGCCGCCTAAGCACCCAAACGCAGGACATCGCCGGCTTCCTCGACCAGTTCCACTCCGATATCCGAGAGATTGAAATCGAGCGCCTCCATCTTCGCCAGCGCGAGCAGGAAGTAGCCCGCGAGCGCAGCCGCCTCGAAGCCGAGGGCCTCAAAGAGCAGCGCGATAAAATCCGCGATCTCGAAAAGAAGCTTGACTCCCTCATGCGCGATTTCGAATACCACGCCCGCGAGGCCGTCGCCGCCGTGCAGGACCGCGCCGCCGCCCAGAAGCTAGGCAAAGAAGCCGAACGCCGCATCGCCAAAGCTCGCCGCGAATTCCGCGAGCAGTTCAATCAAACCGTAGTCGCCCACACCACCGGCTCTGATCGCGGAGACGAAAACGCCCGCCCCCACGTTGTCGCTCGCGTCAGCGTCGGAGACACCGTTCAGCTCAAATCCATAGGCCGCACCGGCAAGGTCGTCCGCAAACTTGAGGGCGAAGCCATCGAAGTCCAGATCGGCCCCATGAAGATGCGCGTGCCCCTCGACGACATTGCCGCCGTCATCGGCCAGGCCGCCAACAATCCCGTCACCGCCGCTCGCAACAAAGGCATCAACATCCGTCTTCGCGACGATGAAGATGCCTCTGCCCCCACCGAACTCAACGTCATTGGCCGCAACGTTGACGAAGCCACCGCCGAGGTGGAAAAGTTTGTCGATCGTGCCTTCCTCGCCGGACTCTCCCACATCCGCATCGTCCACGGTTCCGGCATGGGAATCCTGCGCCGTGCTCTCCGCGAATACCTCAAGCGCCATCCCCAGGTGATCGGCGTAACCGAACCGCCCCAAAATCAAGGCGGCGGAGGAGCCACCGAAGTCGAACTAAAGGTGTAGTCTGCAACGGAGTGCTCAGGTGAGAGGAAACAGTAGCGGTATGTCCCTACATCTCACACCGACAGACCTGTGAGCGGATGCGGCGCACCGAATCATCTCGCGGAAACCAAATGAGCAAGTCTCTCGCAAATCATCTTCGATCCTTGTCCCTGGCTGCTGCCTTGCTTTGTTCTTGTCAGTTTGACGCCCAGGCAGAGCAAATCCCCGTACGCTATCCAGAAGGCACCCTCCACGGTCTTCTCGCCTTGCGAACAAAAGACGGACATGTGCTTGGAGTCGGTGACCTCACCCAAACAGTCCATGGCGACGAAGTCACATCCCGCTTGATTTTTCATTTCAAAGATGGCTCGGTAGACGACGAAACAGCCGTCTTTTCCCAACGCGGCAAGCTGCAGCTCATCTCCGACCACCACATACAAAAGGGACCTTTCTTTCCTCATCCGATGGATGTCTCAATCGACGTTCACAGCGGTCAGGTCACTGTCCGCGCTACTGGAAAGGATGGCAAGGAACAGGTCACGACTGATCACTTGGATCTCCCGCCGGATATCTCCAACGGCCTGATTCTCGTCATCGCCAAAAACATACGTCCCGACACACCGGAGACGAAAGTATCCATGGTCGTAGCCACTCCCAAGCCGCGCCTTGTGAAACTCGCCATCTCTCCTCGCGGGCAAGATCCCTTCTCGCTGCAAGGTTCCCAACGCAAGGCAACGCATTATGAAATCAAGTTCGAACTCGGAGGCGTCACCGGACTCGTCGCGCCGCTGATCGGTAAGCAACCACCCAACGTTCAAATTTGGATCGCCGACGGAGCAACTCCGGCGTTCGTCAAAGAAGAAGGTGTGCTCTATCTCGAAGGCCCCATCTTAAACATCCAGTTGACCATCCCTGTCTGGCCCACTGCCTCCAAATCCAAGTAATCGTGAGCCCAAATCGACTCACAATTCGACACTCTGATGTTAATCGGAAGGGAACAATCTCTCGCCGCTCGGTACTGTCCTAATTTGCTCTGACCGCATACGGACAATGGTATCTCGATTGCCTTGACATCAGTGCTACTCTGTCTGAGGAAAGGGTAATCTCGTGGGAGATTGGATCAAGGTCAAGGTTCCGCGACAGTCTTACTATTTCCCTCAATGCTGCGCGGACTGCTTATGCACCGGTTCCCTCACTGCACTGGTACTTAGTTCCGACGAGCGAAAGCTAAAGAGCTTTCATTTGGTCTCGGCGCGGTACGAGTATCTCACGGTAGAGGTTCCCTATTGTGAGCAGTGCGCCGCCCGCCAATTGAAATGGGGTAAGATGGGACAACGGTTAATGTTGCTGGCCATAATCGTGAGTGTCTGTGTTGGCCTCTGGTTTGACATTGGAAGCAGGGAAACTGGGTTACTTACGGTTGTATTGGCGGCCCCAGCGATCTGGCTGATGCTTTATCGGGATTGGACAGTTCGAGTCAAGGCATACGACCGGGACACGGTTACGTTTTCATTTAAGCGTAGTGAGTACGCGCAAGAGTTTGTACGAATGAACGAAGTGGAGGCAAACGCCGCATTGACAGAATAGAAAACCCCGGTGCCAGCCGGGGAGGGTTTGTTCGCTCTGAGGCAAACTATGCCACAGGAGCGAGGTCATGTCTGATCAATCCAAGCATTCAACTACCACCGAGACATTGCCATCAGGAAGCACGATCTGCAAAAACGGTGGTACGAAGGTCTCGCCGAAATCCCCAGGGAATGGTGCTTCGTCTAATCGCTCAAATTCTGCACCACGGAGCGACATTTCTAACTCTGTTCCTGCTTCAGCAAGCCTAAAGACGACGATGGGCTTTGCCGCCGTTGGTGCTCGCCAGATTCGGACTTTCGAGCCCATACCGTTGTCAGATGTACCAAATGAAACAAGCCACAGCGTCTTGTTGGCGGTATTCCAGTTTTTCAATGTTGATAACCCTTCAAACCATGACGCCATATTTCTCCTTTGTGCCCGTGACTTCGGGCTCAAGACAGCAGAGTGGTTAGCGGCCAAATTTCACTGGCAATGCCAGCGGCCATTGCAGGCGTTGTCTGCAATGTTGAATGGGCCCGGCAGAAATTGTAATGCGCGAAGTGCAAAGCGCAAGCTGCTTTCAGGTTCTCCAGTTTCTTCGAAAAAGCGTTCGTCAGCCGAGTGAACCGCTTCATCTGCATACGCATGGTGAGGTTTTGCCGTTCGACGTGTGAGGTGCAGATGTGGCGTATATCGGGCTGCCCATCCCTGATCTTGGATATAACCTCGATGATTGGGCTTGGGGAGTATCTTTCGGTTCCGTGCTGGCCGTAGTCGCCGTATAGCTTGATGAGCTGGGCGAAGTCGGTCTGTCCGGCAAACACATCCTCGACGGCGCGTTCATAGAACACGAACCCATCCGTGGTGAGTTGGAAGCGAAGGTCTTCGACTAGGCGTTTCTGAATATCCACCAGCAGCGCGTATGTGGTTTCCTTGGTTCGCTTGCCTACTACGAACGAAGGAACCAGTTTAGAATCCGCGTCCATTGCAACGAACACCCATTGGCTGCCTAGCTCAGGCGAATCGTCGCTGCGAACGTGCTTGTCTTTCTTCCCGACATAGCACCAGATTTCATCGGCTTGGACGTACTTCGCGTGAACGTTGTGAATGTGTGAGTCGAGCAGGGCCGCGCAGTTCTCTCCAGTTTCGACTAGCAATCGGCAGATGGTATCCCGGTGAACTCCGGTCATACGTTCGGTGCTGCGAATGGAATTGCCCTCGACTAAGGCAGAAATTACGGCGAGTTTCTTTTCGGGCTTAAGTATGTACATGGGGCTTTGGCTCTCACTATTTGCGCGCCTTTCTTACCTTGGTGGAGGCGGCATCATTCTCCTTTCGCGCTGGGTATATCGCGTACATTACCCAACGAAAGAAAACTCTCCTTCCCTGATTTGCGGGATTCGAACAGCGGCCAGTGTCGTTTCCGGGCTGATTCGATAGCTTGCCGAGTGGCTCCCTTTATGCCGAGAGCGTCTAGGAAAATCAGGATCTCTCCGATACGGGCTTCTTTGGCGACCTTAAGGTATTCTTCCATCGCCTTCCAGAGCGGCATTTGTTTTCGTAGTTCTTTGGGCCGGGGCGAAGCGGACAGTTCACCCTTTACAACGCCACCTTCGTCGCTATCGGCCAAGGTTTTTACGTTGGCTTCTCCGAGCAAGCCGAGAAGCGTCTGGATTGCCAATTCGCTGCTATTGAGTTGTCCCTCGCAATCAACATAGCGGTGATACGCCTCTGCCAGCTTCTTTAGATCGTTCCGCAGTGCTGCCTTTTTGCGGCACTCATGCGCCAACTTCTGCTGCATTGCGTCGATAACATCATTGGCACTCGGCATAACGAGAGAAGCATATGCCGAGTGTGCAACCGTGTCAATAAAATAAGTTGCATTAGGGTTTGTTTGTAGTTGCGTGGTCTTTTTGGGCCTACCGGGGCGCATCATTCCTCACCCCCAGATTTGAAACTAGGACAGTACCCGCTGCTCAAACTCACTACCTCAATTGGAAAATGATTTACCATCTCTCAGGCCAATCCATCCGATCGAACTCACACGAAACCAGCCGCTCCCAACTCGCTTGCTGATCAAGAAAACCTTCGTGAACCGCCGAGCCGTATAGAATATCTCCATCCCATGACGACCCGACTCGATCAGCAGATCAACTTCATCCTCGAAATCGATAAGCTCAAGTCCATCCTCCGCCAGACGCCCATCACCGGCTCCGAGCCGCGTCAGGAAAACACTGCGGAACACTCCTGGCACATCGCCGTCATGGCTTCGTTGTTTGCCGAGTACGCCCCCGCTGCCGTAAATGTCTCCCGTGTTGTCGGCATGCTTCTCGTGCATGACATCGTCGAAATCGATGCCGGAGACACCTTCGCCTACGACGCCGGCGGCTACACCGACAAAGAGGAGCGTGAGCGCCTCGCCGCCGACCGTCTTTTCGGACTCCTCCCTGCCGCTCAGTCCACCGAACTTCGCGCCCTCTGGGACGAATTCGAGGACTTTTCCACTCCCGAATCGCGTTACGCCAACGCTCTCGACCGCCTGCAACCGCTCTTGCTCAATTCCCGCACCGGAGGCGGTTCCTGGGCCAATCACCAAGTCTCACGCGACCAGGTTCTCGTCCGCATGGAGCCCATTCGCACCGGCATTCCGGAGCTCTGGACCACCGTTCTGGCCATCGTTGACGACGCCAGCGCCCGAGGCTGGTTGGCCACCTAAGCCGTGGCTGGTTATCACTTTCCAGCTAAGGTGAAAGATTTATATGCACCAATGAAGTCGCATTTTGCACACCCCCTCAGGGCTAAAAACCCCTTTGTAACAGCTTTTCCACAGACTTACGGCCCAATCCTGCCCACCCAGCCCCCTCAATGGGGCAGACTAGTACCGTGGCTAACCCCGGAGACTTTGCTTACACGGTCAAGCAGCAGGCCGACATCGTCCGCATCATCGGCGAGTACGTAAAGCTGCGCAAAGCTGGGGCGCAGAACTACTCTGGACTCTGTCCCTTCCACGGCGAAAAGACTCCTTCGTTCTCCGTCCATGCCAGCCGCCAGTACTTCCATTGCTTCGGCTGCGGCGTCTCGGGAGACGTTTTCACCTTCGTTCAGAAGATCGAAAACATCACCTTCCCCGAAGCTGTCCGCGCCGTCGCCCAGAAGCTCGGAATCGCCGCTCCCAAGGCCCAGTTCAACTCTCCACAGGAAGCCAAAGAGGCCCGCACCCGCGGCCTCCTCCTCGATCTCCATGAAGCCGCCTGCCTCTGGTTCCAGGAGCAACTCCGCCGTCCCGAAGCGGCTGCCGCTCGCGAATACCTCCACGGTCGCGGCCTCGACGATGAAGCTATTGCCCGTTTCCGCATCGGCTTCGCTCCCGAATCCGGCTTCCTCCTCCGTGACAAGCTCAAAGGACTCGCCGACGAGGACGCCCTACGCGAAAGTGGTCTGTTCAGTTGGAAAGAAAAGGAAGAGTCTCGAACCGGAGAGCCATCGAAGCCCGCTCCCGCCGCCCTCTACAGCAAGTTCCGTAACCGCATCATGTTCCCCATCTGCAACGAGAGCGGCAAAATCATTGCCTTCACCGCCCGAACCCTTGCCACCGATGAAAAGTCCGGTCCCAAGTATCTCAATTCGCCCGAGACGCCCATCTACAGCAAGTCTCGGGTCTTGTTCAACTTGCACTTGGCCAAAGAGGCTATCCGCCGCCTCGACTACATCATCCTCGTCGAAGGCCAAATGGACTGCATCTCCGTCTTCAATGCCGGATATCACAACGTCATCGCCTCCAGCGGCACCGCCTTCACCGAGCCTCAAGCCCGCCTGCTCGCCCGCTTCAGCAAAAAGATTGTCGTGAATTTCGACCCCGACACCGCCGGAGCCGCCGCCGCAGAACGCTCGCTTGATTTGTTGGTTGCTGAGAGTTTCACTATCAAAGTGCTGACGCTGGATACAGGTTATGATCCTGACCTTTTCATTCGAAGAAAAGGACCTGACTCATACAAAACTGCACTGTTGGAAGCTCGAGATTATTTCTGGTTCCTTTGCGACCGTGCCACTTCCAAATACCCACGGAAGGATATGGAATCTCGAACAAAGATTTTCGAATTCTTGAAGCCGCGGATTGAGCGAGTACCGAACAAGACAGAAAGGCTTCAGGTCGCGAACGATCTCGCCCAGCGTCTTGGTATTGATGGAAGCATTGAGTTTCGTGGATTTCAAGAAGCCATTTTGGGTCAGGTGAAAAGAATCAATTCACTGAAATCCGGCTCAACTCTATGCAGTCCTGAAATCGGTGAAGCGGAGGCGATCTTGATCCGCATATTGTGCTCGGGATCCGAACTCGTGTTCACCTTTCTGGACGAGAACGGCCAGGAGCAGGTTTACAACCCAGCCGAGCAGGCATATTACACTCTCAATTCGGAGCAGTTGCACAAGGGGCTGCGTTCTGAGGCGCTTATTGATGCGGTACTAAAAGGGCTAGCCGAAGGCGCCGATCTCATGACCATCCCGCTGTCCGAGGAAGACCGGAAACTGTTCATGTCAGTCCTCATGAAGGATCACGAAGAGCCCACCGCCGACCTTCTCAACGGCGCGATCCAGGCACTCCGCTATCAGCAACTTGAACGGAGGGTGAGGGAAATCAAAGCGCATATTATCGAGGAAACGCGAAAAGGTGAGGACCCAGTCGCGCTTGCCCGGCTCACTCTAGAGAAACAACAGTTGGAACGCAACCTTCGTCAGCTCTCGCCTTCCTAGTCACCACTGAAGTAGACAGCTGAAGTAGACAGTGCCCTTCGTCTCGCCAAAACTGTTTGAAGAACCTGCTTGCAATCAGCCGCAAAACAGGACAAAATTTCGCACCAGCAAACCTGTGGGGGTGAGCTCATGGAACAACTATGGACAATGCGGCGCAAAGACCGCGAAATAGACGACGTCGAAGCTCGCCAGATTCTCAAGTTCGGCGAGTACGGAGTTCTCAGCACCGTCGGCCCCGACGGCTCGCCATACGGCGTCCCTGTCAGCTACGCCTTCCATGACGGAGTCATTTACTTTCACTCCGCGCCCGAAGGCCGCAAAATCGAGCACTTGAACGCCGTCCCCCACGCCAGCTTTTGTGTCGTAGGCGCCACCGAAGTGCAGCCGGAAATGTTCAGCACCCGATACGAGAGTGCCATTGCATCCGGTGAAATCCGCGAACTCGAAGGTGACGAAAAGCAGACCGCCCTCGGCTTACTCATTCAGAAGTATTCCCCCGATTTCATTTCGCAGGGAATGGAGTACATCGCCGAGTCCCAGTGCGCCACCCGTCTCTTCGCCCTCCAAGTCTGCCACCTAACTGGCAAGCGCCGCCGCTGATCCTGTGGACTCTGTCGATCGCAAGATATTCTGGATACTCTTCACCATCCTCAGCCTCTTCGGCTATTTCCTCCCTTTCGGATGGGCGATCGCCGAGATGTTCGCGGCTCTGATCCTAAGCTGGTGGATCGTCTATCGTTCCGGTGTGCTCTAGACGTTCTATCTTGCTTTCGCCCTGAACTCCCCAGAATTCCCCGATCCCCCCGCTTTTTTCCCACTTTCGGCTCTTGATTTCCTCTGCTTCCTCTGCAAAAATGGTGAGGTTCCCGAACCTTGGGACAACTCTCCGCCATCTAAAGGCTTAAGGCCTTCTCGCCCGATAGGCGACTTGCCCGTAGGCGGAGCGGGCACTCATGTGTACTGCGTGGTAAAATATAAGGGTTTCGGCTCGTTTTCGGTCCAAATTGCGACCGGACGGCCGAATTGTGATTTTTTTGGGGTTCTCCTCCACCTCAGATGATTTTTTCGGCTGCCTACGGCGCCAGTGAAGGGTATTGCTCTTGGCTCTCGACGATAAATACGAAGATATTCAAAAGTTGATCGATACCGGCAAGGAAAAAGGTTTTCTCACCTACAACGAGGTGAACGACCTTCTGCCGAACGACATCAACTCCCCCGACGATCTCGACGATCTGCTTGGAATGATCGGAACCCAGGGAATTAACGTCCTTGAAGACACCAAGCTTCCCTCGGAGAAGAAGTTCGATCCCGATGCCGAGGAGTCCGAAGACGTTGAACTCGACCTCACCCCCGGTGCGCTCGAGAAGACCAACGACCCCGTTCGCATGTACCTCCGCGAAATGGGTACCGTCCCCCTTCTCACCCGTGAAGGTGAAGTCGAAATCGCAAAACGCATCGAGCGCGGACAGATCCGCGTTCTCAAATCTCTATCGCGCTCGGCCATCGTCATTCGCGAAGTTCTCGCCATCGGCGACGATCTCAAGCGCGGTGTTCGTTCCGTAAAAGAAGTCGTGGTCTTCGACGAAGAAGAGATCACCGACGAAGTCATGCTCGGCCGTCTCAAGGAAATCACCGGAAAGATCGACGACCTTGGCCGCCATTACAAAAAGGGACTCGCCCTCGCCACGAAGATCGCCGAACTCGGCCCCGCCGGCAAGGACAAAAAGAAGCAGAAGGATTATCGCAAGATTCACTGGGGACTCGGACGCGCCCAGGTAGAGGTTAGCCGCTCCATTCGCAACCTCCGCTTCACTAACCAGGAGCGCAAGCGCCTCATCGACCGCGTCAACAAAACGGTCGAGAATATGAAGGCGCTCGACCGCCAGGTCCTGAATCTCGAAAAGCGTTGCGAGTTCACCAAGAACGAAGAGCAGAAGAAGGAAATCCGGAAGCAGATTCGCACCGTGCGCACCGACATGGAGCGCATCGAAGTCGAAGCCGGAGCCGTCTTTACCGAGCTCAAGCGTACCCAGCGCGAAATCATCCAAGGCGATATGGATGCCGAGCACGCCAAGCGCGAGCTCATCGAGGCCAACCTGCGCCTCGTCGTCTCCATCGCCAAAAAGTACACCAACCGCGGCCTCCAGTTCCTCGACCTCATTCAAGAGGGCAACATCGGCCTCATGAAGGCCGTCGACAAATTCGAGTATCGCCGCGGTTACAAATTCTCGACCTATGCTACCTGGTGGATTCGTCAAGCCATCACTCGCGCTATCGCCGATCAGGCCCGCACCATCCGCATCCCGGTGCACATGATCGAGACCATCAACAAGCTCATCCGCACCAGCCGTCAGCTAGTGCAGGAGCTTGGCCGCGAACCAACCAGCGAAGAGATTGCCCGCCGCATGGACATCCCTGTCGCCAAGGTCCGCAAGGTCCTGAAGATCGCCCAGGAGCCCATCTCTCTCGAAACCCCAATCGGTGAAGAGGAAGATTCACACCTTGGAGATTTCATCGAAGACCGCGCCGTAGTCTCGCCCGCCGAGGCCGTCATCAACGTGAACCTCAAGGATCAGACCTCGCAGGTCCTGCGCACCCTGACTCCTCGCGAAGAGAAGGTCATCAAGATGCGCTTCGGTCTCGAAGATGGTTCCGAACACACGCTCGAAGAAGTCGGCCAGTCCTTCGCCGTCACCCGCGAGCGCATCCGCCAGATCGAAGCCAAGGCCCTTCGCAAGCTGCGTCACCCCTCGCGCTCCCGCAAACTCCGCGCCTTCATGGACGGCGTCCACGATTAACTAACGTCTTGCATACACAATGGGCACGGCTCTCCGCCGTGCCCATTGTGTTTCTGCTTTTGTGTTAGGTCTTTGCTCTTAGCTTTGTTCCTGACGTCGTGTGGTAGGTCTCTGCTCTCAGCTTTGTTCTTGACGTCGTGCCTTGCTGTTTTGTGTATAGGTCTCTGCTCTTTGTCTTTGTTTCTTGAGGTGTCATCCTGAGCGCAGCGAAGGACCTCGGGGTTCTACCTCCCGCTCCCGCCTCGGCTTATTCTGCCTCTAACTGCCGCCGCATTTGCCGTTGCTTTTGCTTTCAAGCTTGCGAAACCTTTTCTGCTTTTGTGATAGGTCTCTGCTCTTAGCTTTGTTCTTGACGTCGTTCTTGACGTCGTGCCTTGCTGTTTTGTGTTAGGTTTCCGCTCTTTGTCTTTGTTCTTGAGGTGTCATCCTGAGCGAAGCGAAGGACCTCGGGGTTCTATCTCCCGCTCCCGCCTCGGGCTTATTCTGCCTCTAACTGCCACATTTGCCCGTTGCCTTTGCTTTCAAGCGAAACCTTGCCCTTACTCGTACCTTAGCGCCTCAATCGGGTCCAGATTCGCCGCCTTCCAAGCAGGATAGATCCCAAACACCAGTCCAATGAATCCCGACGACGCGAACGCAAACACCGTCCATTGCAGACTCATCGTTGCCGGCAGCGCCGGCATCAGCGCCGCGATCAAATACGTAATCACTCCCCCGATCACAATCCCAATCACTCCACCCACTGCGGTCAGCACCATTGCCTCCAGCGTGAACTGCAGCAGCACGTCGTGCCTGCGTGCACCCACTGCCTTGCGCACTCCAATCTCTCTCGTACGTTCGGTAACGGAAACCAGCATGATGTTCATCACCCCCACGCCGCCCACAATCAGCGCCACGCTCGACACGGCGAACATGAAGATGAACACTCCGCCCGTCACCTGGTTCCACACCTGCACAATCGAATCCTGGCTAAAGACCGCGAAGTTGTCCGGCTGATCCGGTTTCAGCTTGCGCCGCCTTCGTAGCAGATCGCGCATCTCGTCCTGTGCCTTCGCCATGTCCGGCTGCGAAGTGGCTTTCACCGAAATCCAGTTCTGCTTCATCTCCGGATGCAGTTTCTTGAACGTGAAGTAGGGAAACATCACGATGTTGTCTTCCGGATTCGCGCCACCGCTGAATGCGTCCTTCTTCTTCTCCGAAACCCCCACCACCGTGAACAACTCGCCCTCGATATTGATTTCCTTGCCGATCGGATCTGTTTCAGCGAACAGCTCATTAGCCGTATCGTTTCCAATCACGATCACCGGCATCCGCTGCTCGTCTTCCGTCTGCGTAAACCATCGCCCCTTCGCCACGCCGTAGTCATACACTTCTTTGGTGTCGAACGTGTCGCCTTCCAGAATCGTGTTTTTCGCCACGTGTCCTTCGTATTTCACCGAATAGCTTCCTGTCCCGAACTGCGGCAGAAACAGCCGAATCGACGGAGCCGCGGCCTTCACATGCGGCAGGTCTTTCATCGCCACAGCGTCTTCGTACGTCAGCTCTTTCCGGTTCAGCATCTCCGCCGTGGGACGCCCAAAATTCATCACGTCCATATGGAATGCGAACACGATGTTCGATCCCATCTGCTGCACCATGTTCTGCACGTTGCTATTCAGTCCGCGCACGACGGAAGAGATAGTGATCACGGTCGTCACCCCGATCACGATTCCGAGGATCGTCAACCCTGAGCGCATCTTGTTGCGCACCAGTGTCGTAAATGCCAGCCGCAATATCTCCCTGAAATCACCGCGCGATGCCATCCGCTTTTTGCCCCTGTCTTGCACCTGCTCTTACTGTTGCTCTTTGCCCCTGCTTGTGCTCTTGTTCTTGTTCTTGCTCTTGTTTTTGCTTTTGTTCTTGCTTTTGTTCTTGCTTTTGTTCTTGCTTTTGTTCTTGCTTTTGTTCTTGCTTTTGTTCTTTGCTTTTGTTCTTTGCTTTTGTTCTTTGCTTTTACGGTGTCATCCTGAGCGAAGCGAAGGACCTCGGGGTTGCCGTTGCTCCGTCTCTCAACCTCGCGAAACTTCGCCCTCCTCGTGAAACCTTCTTACAACTCAAATCTCAACGCCGTAATCGGGTCCAGCTTCGCCGCCTGCCGTGCCGGATACACCCCGAAAAACACGCCCACCGATCCCGCCGTCAGCAACCCCGCAAAAATCGTCCAAAGCTTCACTTCGCTCGGCATTCCGATCAGAATCGTCACCGTCTTCGCCACCACCACTCCCAGAATCACTCCAATCGCGCCGCCCACCAGCGACAGTGTCGAGGACTCAATCAGGAACTGCCGCATCACATCGCCCGACCGCGCTCCCAAGGCTTTTCTTATCCCAATTTCCCGCGTCCGCTCCGTCACCGACACCAGCATGATGTTCATAATCACCACGCCGCCCACGATCAGCGAAATCGATGCCAGCGCCACCGCCACCAGAAAGAATGTTCCGCTCAGGTTCGCCCAAATCGACAGAAAGCTCTGATTCGTCTCGGCCTCAAAGCTGTCCGGTTTTCCCGGCGCATCGTGACGACGCGAGCGCATCACCACCCGCACTTCATCAATTGCTTTCTCCAGCGGAAGTCCCACGCCAGTCGCTTTTCCCCAAATCCGCAGCGATACTTTCTGCGAGCCAAACTGCTTGTACCACGAGGTCAATGGCAGCACCACCCAGTTGTCCTGACTCTGTCCCAGTGTCTTGCCCTTCGGCTTCGCCACGCCAATCACGCTGTAGAGGTGTCCGTTGACGCGAATCTCCTTGCCCAGCGGGTCCACTCCCGCCATCAGGTTTTCCGCCACGTCATTGCCGATCACCGCAATGTTCGACCCTGCATTCACGTCGCTCTCCGTCAGCGACCGTCCCGATTGCAGATCCAGGTCATAGATCGCGGTCATCCCCGGAGTCCATCCGCGAGCCGTTGTATCCGTGCTGTTCTGTTCGTTGTACTTCACATCCACGTTGCTCCGCGATGCCGTGGCCCCCACGTTCTTGCAAGCCGTGCACGCCTCCTGCACCGCCAGGAAATCTTCGTAGTGAATGTCTTTGCGTTTTTCGCTGTCCAGGTATTGGTCCACGTTCGTGATCACGTTCGGAGCCTTGGAGACAATGAACACGTCCGCGCCAAGGTTAAAGATCTTCTCCGCCACGTACCCGTTGATGCCGTTGACGAATGTCTCCACGGCGATCACTGTCGCTACCGCGATCACTACCCCGAGCAGGGTCAGTACGCTTCGCAGTTTATTTGCCCACAATGATTGCAGCGCAATGCGAATTGATTCCAATGTGTCCATAACGGGCATTCGCAGTCTATCAGAGCCTTAGTCCCGCTGCCGTGTGCCTAAACCCTGCCCGTTTTGAACAGAAGTGAAATTTGTCCTCAGTGAATTTTGCCCTCGTACCATCCCTGCCCTGACACTCTGCAACTAACTATTCTTCGCTCCTTCAACTCTGAGATTGCTTTTTCAAGCTACACTCGCCAACGCAAGTCCGGAGTTCGAAATTTTGAAAATTCATAACAAAGGAAAATCCAAATGCCCACTCGTCGAGATTTCCTCAAAATTGCCGCCATGACCAGTGCGGCTTGCACCATCACCGGTAGCAGTACCTCATCCTTCGCCAGTGTTTCCGGCCTCGGGGCCAGGCAATTTGCTCAAAGCCCAATTCTCAGAAAATTCATATCTCCATTGCCGGGCCTCGGCACGGGGCTTCCCATTGCCATACCGAATACCAAAGCCGTACCCGGTGTCGATCTCTACAATTTATCCGCAGTTCAATTCAAACAGTTCATGCATCCTGACCTGCCCAACCCCACCACTCTGTGGGGATACATGGATCAGGCCACAGGCAAGTCCGCCTATCTCGGTCCTATCATTGCTGCACAGCGTGGCCGCCCAGTTATCCTCCGCATGAAGAACACTCTCCCCAACAAGCATCCCCTGCCTGTGGACACCACCCTCATGGGTTGCGAAAGGGGAGCCGCGCAAAATCGAATCACCCTGCATCTCCACGGTGGTCTTGTGCCGTGGACCAGTGATGGCGGCCCGTTTAGCTGGTTCACTCCGGAGGCCACTGGTGTCGACGCCGGAGCCGGAGAAAGCTTTCTCAACGGAATCCCCGGTACTCCTGGCGTAGCGCAGTACTACTACCCCAATAATCAGAGCGCGCGTCTCCTGTGGTACCACGATCACGCTCTCGGCATCACCCGCCTCAACGCTTATGCCGGACTCGCCTCTGCCTATCTCATGACCGATGAAGTGGTGACCGCGCTCATTAATGCCGGAATCGTTCCCGGCCTCGCCAACACTGTCCCGCTCGTCATTCAGGACAAGACCTTCAAGCCCGTCCATGACCGCTGGGGGCAACCGGGCGATCTCTGGTACCCCTCCGTTTACCTGATCAACTCGCCCCACAATCCGTTCGGGCGATGGGATCGTGACGAACCCTCCGACGGCTTTCGCAACCTTGGCATGCCGAGGACCCCGTCCTGTGTGCCGGAATTCTTCGCAGACACATCGGTCATCAACGGTGCCGCCTACCCCTTTCTCCAGGTTGAGCCCCGGCGCTACCGTGTCGTCGTTCTAAACGGCTCTCAGGCGCGCTTCTACAACCTCAACCTGTTCTATGAAAGTAAGCTTCAACCCGGCGAGCCAGATTTCGGTCGCGGCGGTCCAGCCTTCATCCAGATCGGCAACGAAGGCGGACTCCTGCCCGCGCCCGTGGTTCACAACGCGCCTCCCGTCCTCATTCCTCTCGCCGAAGACGACAGTTGCGATCCCAACGGCCCGCACAGTCTTCTTGTCGCCCCCGCCGAGCGCGCCGACCTCATCATCGATTTTTCGTCCTGCCGCCCCGGAGACCGTCTCATCCTCTACACCGACGCTCCCGCGCCTTTCCCCAGTGGCGATTCGCGCAATGACTACTTCACCGGCGATCCCGACCAGACTTTCCAAGGCGGCGCCCCCACCACAAAACCCGGCCACGGTCCCAACACCCGTACCCTGATGCAGCTCCAGGTCACAGCTCTGAAGGGTGCAAAGGACCCTCTGAACTTCACCACCACCCTCAACGCCCTGCAATCTTCCAACGGCCTCGCCAAGGCCTACAACGACTCCCACATTCCCTTTGGCGAATTCGATCTCGACCCCAACGCGTCCAACGTGCTGTTTCAAAACAAAACCCTCAACGAGGATTTCGACAGCTACGGCCGCCTTATCCAGCGAGTCGGTACCGACCAACCGCTTTACCACGAGACCTTCGCGCGCAACTATATCGACCCGCCCACCGAGGTCTACCACGACGGCCAGACCGTCGTCTGGGACATCTACAACACCACCGGCGACACCCATCCCATGCACTTCCATCTCACCAATGTGCAAGTGATCGGACGGGCTCCATTCACAAACGTCGGATTTCCCGATGCTCCATTCGCTCCGCCCGATCCCAATTACCGGGGCTGGAAGGAAACGGTCCGGATGAATCCCAATGAAGTCACGCGGGTCATCATGAAGTTTGCTCTACCCGCCAACCTCCCGTTCTCCGTCCCCGGCAGCCCTCGAGCCGGCATGCTCGGTGGACACGAGTACGTCTGGCATTGCCACATCCTCGAACACGAGGAGCACGACATGATGCGCCCCTTGGTCATCATGCCGTAAGAACGATTCGCAGGTTTTTCTTTTGGGAATTTCATGTCGCCCATTCAAGCCCGCTTTGGCTTGAATGGGCGACCAGTTCAGCCCGCAGCAGAGGCACCTAAACCCTCAATCTAAAAGCACCCAGGTGGCCCACATATGCCTTCTTTTTGGCATGTGTGGGGTTAGCAGTACATTCCATCTCACAGCTTCTGCCTTTGCTTTCCATCATCCGCGCGCCCCGCCCAAGCTTCCCATCACATCATTCTGTGACGCATGGCTATGGCACGTTTCTTCCCCCTCGTGTATCACACCTAGTAAGCAGAAATGTTGCCGCCACGTGAAATTGAGCCTGCTCCGTCCGTGTGCTACGATGCTCTGCTTTAGTTGTTCTTCCAAATGTGCCGAAAGGTGCATACAGTTTTGCCCTTCCGCCCCAACTTTGGGTGGTCTGTGGTGCGTCAAGTGCGGCGTGCCGGAGGAGCGGAATGGCTGGTTGGTGTTAGCTGACGAATGCAGTAAGACGCTCGCCCGCTTTTCGAGGTGGGCGCCGTAGGCGAATGGTTCTGCAACGCGCTCGCGTGTTTGCCGCTGCCGCTTTCGACGGAAATCCGTGTAGCTCGATGCAGAGTTGTTCGAATCAAAGCTCTCGGGAGTTATTTTGTGAAGACCTACGATGGTGAGAATGTCCGCAACGTGGCTGTCATTGGCCACTCCCACTCAGGCAAAACCTCTCTTGTGTCGGCCCTGCTCTTCACCGCCGGCAGCACTCCCCGGCTTGGCCGGGTCGATGACGCAACCACCACGACCGATTACGACGAAGAAGAAATCGCCCGGCAGATGACCATCTCCGCCTCCCTCGCTGCCGTCGAGTGGGGCAAGACCAAGATCAACCTGATTGACACTCCCGGCTTCAACATGTTCGTCCACGAAGCCGAACTCGCCATGCCTGCCGTCGATGCCGCCCTCGTCGTCGTTGACTCCGTTTCCGGCGTCCAGGTCGTTACCCAGAAGGTCTGGAACTTCGCCGACGCATTGAAGCTTCCCCGCGTTGTCGTCTGCACCCGCATGGACCGTGAGCGCGCCGACTTTGAGCGCGTCATGGGATCGCTCACCAACACCTTTGGCCGCAGCGTCGTTCCCGTCCAGCTTCCCATCGGTGCCGAAAAGAATTTCAAAGGCGTCGTCGATCTCGTCAAGATGAAGGCTTACTACTACGAGATCAGCGGCAACGGTCGCGCCCGTGTCGAAGACATTCCCGCCGACATGGCCGAACAGGCCAAAGCTGCCCACGAAGCCCTCGTCGAACTCGTAGCCGAAGGCGATGACGAACTCATGAGCGAGTTCTTCGATACCGGAACCATCGCCGAGGAGCACATCGTCGCCGGCATCCACAACGCCATTCGCGACGACCGTCTTTTCCCGGTCCTGTTCGCCTCCGGACTCGGCAACATCGGCAGCGACGAAGTCCTCGACTTCCTCATCGACTACGTTCCCGCCGCCACCGAGCGCAAGACCGTCGAAGGCGTCGCGGCCAATCCCGATGCCGATCCGCCCGTGCGCAAGATCGCCAATTCCGAGCTGCTCTCGCTCTTCATCTTCAAGACCGTCAGTGATCCTTTTGCCGGACGCATCTCCTACTTCAAGGTTGTCAGCGGCGTGCTTAAAAATGACGCCTCCGTCACCAACTACGCCCGCGGCACAGTCGAGAAGTTCGCCCACATCTCCGTCGTATTGGGCAAGCAACTCATCCCCGTTCCCGAGCTATCTGCTGGAGACATCGGTGCCGTAGCCAAGCTCAAGGAAACTCTCACAGGAGACACTCTGGGCGATAAAGCTGCGCCCATCAAGTACCCATCCATCACGCTTCCCGAGCCTGCCATCACCTTCGCCATCGAGCCCAAGACCCGCGCCGACGAAGACAAACTCGGCGTCGGAGTCCACAAACTCATGGAAGAGGACGCCATGCTGCGCTTCTTCCGCGATCAGCAGACCAAGGACTTCCTCATCGCCGGAACCGGCCAGCAGCACATCGAAGTCGTGGTCAGCAAACTCAAGCGCCGCTACCACACCGAAGTCGTGCTCAAAGCCCCCAAGGTCCCCTACCGCGAAACCATCCGCGGCACCGCCGAAGTCCAGGGCCGCCACAAAAAGCAGTCCGGCGGACACGGCCAGTTCGGGGATTGCAAAATCCGCATGTCGCCCCTGCCTCGCGGCGGAAACTTCGAGTTCGTCAACGACATCTTCGGCGGAGCCATTCCCAAGAACTTCATCCCCGCCGTAGAGAAGGGAATCCTCGAAGCCGCCGCACGCGGCTACCTCGCCGGATACCCCGTAGTTGACTTCAAGGTCAGCCTCTTCGATGGCAGCTACCACGATGTAGACTCCAACGAGCTCAGCTTCAAAACCGCCGGACGCATCGCCTTCAAGAAAGCCATGGAGGTCGCCAAGCCGACTATCCTTGAGCCCATCATGCAGGTAGAAATCACTGTCCCCGACGAGTTCGCGGGAGCCATCATGGGCGACATGAACTCCCGTCGCGGACGCATTCAAGGCATGGACAACAAAGCCGGACAAACCGTCATCCGCGCCCATTGCCCCATGTCTGAAATGTTGACCTACGGAACCGACCTCACGGCCATGACTCAGGGTCGTGGCTCCTTCAACATGGAAATGGATCACTACGACTTCGTCCCCGCCTTGCAGCAAGAAAAAATTATCGCTGCCGCCAAAACTGCCGGAGCCGGACTGGAAGAAGAGGAAGAAGAGTAAAGAAGCAACAACAGAAACCGGGTGGGGACAAGAAACAGTCCACCTCTAGCCACATTGAAAGGGCAGCCTCAGGCTTGCCCTTATTTACGCTCGACATCACCTCGCCGTGCTCTGCCCGCGCACACAGATGCGCGGTACACAACTAACAGCTGCCCCATTTCTGCCGTTTTTAGCAGAAGTGGGGATTTTGTTTTGTTTTCGCTCTTGTTCTTATTCTTGTACTTGTTCTTGTACTTGTACTTGTTCTTGTACTTGTTTTTGTTCTTGCTCTTGTTATTGCACTTGCTCTTGTTCTTGTTCTTGTACTTGTACTTGTTTTTGAGGTGTCATCCTGAGCGCAGCGAAGGACCTCGGGGTTCCGCCAACTCCCAAGCCTTCACCCAACACTCGATTTCAAAACAGCATATTCTGCTTCCGCGGAGGCTCCACCCCAAAGTGCTTATACGCCAACTGCGTCGCCACCCTTCCCCTCGGAGTGCGGTCCAAAAACCCAATCTGTATCAGGAACGGCTCATAGATCTCTTCAATCGCATCGGGCTCTTCCGCCAGCGCTGCTGCCAACGTATTCACCCCCACCGGCCCGCCCTGATACTTTTCAATGATCGTCAGCAACAACCGCCTGTCCACCTCATCGAACCCATGCTGATCGACCTCCAGCATCTCCAGCGCCGACTTCGCGGTCTCAACGTCAATGTGCCCCGTCCCTCGTACCTGCGCATAGTCTCTTACCCGACGAAGCAAACGGTTTGCTACGCGAGGTGTTCCACGACACCGCGTCGCAATCTCCAGCGCCGCATCGTCATCGATCCCGACATTCAGAATCTGCGCCGAGCGATTCAAAATGATCTTCAAATCCTCATGCGAATAAAACTCCAGCCGCAGCACCAACCCCAGCCTCGACCTCAGCGGAGCCGATAGCAGTCCAATCCTCGTCGTCGCCCCCACGAAGGTAAATGCCGGAATCTCAAACGAGTGCGTCCGTGCCGAAGGCCCCTGCCCGACCATAATGTCCAGCCTGCAATCTTCCAGTGCCGAATACAGTAGCTCTTCCAGCGCCGGTTGCAGCCTGTGAACTTCGTCCACAAACAGCACTTGCCGCGCCTGCACGTTCGTCAGAATGGCCGTCAAATCGCCCTTGATCTGCAACGTCGGCCCCGATGTCTGCTGAAACGCCGCATCCATCTCGTTGGCGATGATCGTTGCCAGCGTCGTTTTTCCCAGCCCCGGAGGCCCATACAGCAGAATGTGGTCCAGTGCCTCGCCTCTTGCCCGCGCCGCGGCAATGGCCACTGCCAGATTCTCTTTCACCTTCGGCTGGCCAATAAATTCCTGCAGCCTTTGCGGCCGCAGCTTCAGCTCAAATCCTTCTTCGCCCTCCAGCGGCCCTCCGGCCACCAGTCGCGCCCGATCTTCCTGATTTCCAGCCATACTGCCGATGTTATATCCCCAGACCCCAACCATCAATTGCGAACTCGCCGGTTTGCTTTTCAGCCCGTTCCTCTCGGGATACACTCAACCATGGCCCCACACCTTACCAGGGGAGTGTCCCCCGTTTTGGCCGCAGTCCTGTACCTATTTCTGTTAGCGTCTTCGGCTCTCGCCCAGCCGCCCTCCGCTCCCGCCTCCCGCGCCACTGCATCTTCCGCGGATGAAACTGCGCCCCCTTCCGTAGCGCCACCCGTCACTGGCCCCATTCAGGACAACAGTTTCCTAGTCGAGGAGGCCTACAACCAGGAATACGGAGTCGTTCAGCACATCAGCTCTTTCGTTAGCTACTGGAACAGTAAGGATTGGACCTACAACTTCACGCAGGAGTGGCCCGGCCTCCACAACGCGCGCAACCAGTACAGCTACGGCGTCAACATCGTCAGCCCTGGAGCCTTTCCTGGCGCAGGTGCCGGATTCGGCGACTCGCAACTTAATTACCGGTATCAACTTGTCGGCAGCGGAGAAACCCGCACCGCCTTTGCCCCTCGCCTCACGCTGCTCATTCCCAGCGGCCAGTCAAAGTACGGCCGTGGCTATGGAGGCTGGGGTGGTCAAGTCAGTCTCCCTCTCAGCTACGTGCTCAACCGCCATTTCGTCACCCACTGGAATGCCGGAGCCACCATCGTGCCTCGCACGAAGAATTCTGGGGGAGACACCGCTCCCACCACCGCCTACAACCTCGGACAAAGCGTCATCTGGCTGGCCACGCCGCGATTCAACGTGCTTACCGAAACCATATGGAATGGATCAGAAACTGTGACCGCTCACAATCAGACGCAGCGTCTTCACTCGCTGTTTATCAGCCCCGGCGTTCGCTGGGCCTACAACCTGAGCCACCATCTCCAAATAGTCCCCGGCGTAGCCGTCCCCATCGGCGTTGGCCCAAGCTCAGGCGAGCGTGGCCTTTTCGTCTATCTCAGCTCTTGCTCTTGCTCTTGCTCTTGCTCTTGCTCTTGCTCTTGCTCTTGCTCTTGCTCTTGCTCTTGCTCTTGCTCTTGCTCTTGCTCTTGCTCTTGCTCTTGCTCTTGCTCTTGCTCTTGCTCTTGCTTTTGCTCTTCTTTTAGGTGTCATCCTGAGCGCAGCGAAGGACCTCGGGGTTCCCCTGCAGCTCCCATGCGCCTGCGCTTGACGGATCTAGTTGCTACTGCTTGTCATAGACGACGTTTGCGCTCTCCTGATTTTGAAAATTGTCGCCCCGTCGCTAGTCCCCGCGCCTCTCACCCGAGTTCAACCGCCAAAATAAAATGTGCCCCGTTCAGGGGCACATTTCGTGAAACATAACCGATGTAGTGATTGGACCTGGGTTTTCTTACTCCGCCCCCGCTGGAATTTCTTTCCCAAGCGATTGCAGTGCCAGGTAGGTCGGACCAAATTTACGCAAGTGTTCCAACTGCGTATCAAATTGCGCGAAGTGACCTTCTTCTTCATTAACGAGTAGTTCGAATAATTGCTTGGAAGCCGCGTCCATATTGGCTCCGCACTTCTGCGCAGCATCGTTGTGGAAGCTCGCACTGTGGCGCTCCATATCAGCAGCCATCGCGATAATCTCCACCGGATCGGTGATCGCAACCGCTGCAGCATTCGCCTCCATCTTCACATCGCCTTTCAGGAACAGAATGCGTTCGGCAAGCTTCTCAACGTGCCCCATCTCCACAATTGCCGTGCGCTTCAGCATCGTTGACAATGCCCCGAATCCCTGGTCATCCAAGTGAAAATGGAAATACATGTACTGGTGCACGGCGGCAAGTTCATCGGCTACGGCTGCATTTAACAGTTCAATACTGACCTTCGCATCCATATAAAACTCTCGAAACGTATTCTAGGCTCCTTTGCTGAACCGCACATCACTCTTTTAATATGACGCGCCCGGATCGCTAGTTCCGCACGAGGCGAACCATTGTACGGATAGACTGCGTGGCGTCCGTCTGGCAATGGAACTGTGATTATGAGTTTTGTTTTCGCCGCAATTCCCGGCAATCGCGCATGTAACAACCATGAAACATTTTAATAACTAGCTGATGGGAGACGGTTTGTTCTCGTTTACCGTGACACACCTTCAAAAGACTTGTTTTATTCCCGCCCGGGACACCACAATCACCTGCACCTTTAGCAGACTCTTCGGCCCTCGCAGGCCATTTCAGGTCATGCCATCAAATGATTCGGAATCATAACGCCCTCGTCTCGAAGTCCCTCTCTCGGGTTCCTGCTTTTCTCAAAAACGCGCTCGGCATGGCGTTGCTTCTCGCCGTCCTCCACCCGGCGCTTGCACTTTCGCAGGTTCGCGCCAACGATCACGGCCTGACAGCGTTCTATGCCGGAGCCACCCTCGAAATCACCGCACTCCGCGACGACGTTCTCCGTGTCCGCCAGTCCCACACCCGCTCGCTTCCAGAGGATGCCTCCTGGGCCGTACTCACATCCGCGCGCAGCGCCCGCGTCCCGGTCACCCCCGAGAAGAGCGGATTCCGCACCCAGCGCCTCCACGTCAAGGTTTCTCCAGACCTGCGAATCACCGTCACTGATCTTTCAGGCCAGGTCATCCAGCAGGACGCCCAACCCGTCCGATGGAATGGCGATAACTTCCGCGTCTATAAGAGCAAGGATCAGAACGCCCACTTCTTTGGCCTTGGCGACAAGCCCGGCCCTCTCGACCGCGCCGGCCAGAGCTACACCATGTGGAACACCGATGCCTTCGGATGGCAGGATTCCACCGATCCCATCTACAAAAGCGTCCCGTTTTTCCTGGAATTCCGCGCCGGCCAGGCCATCGGCGTTCTCTTCGATAACACCTGGCGCGCCTTCTTCGACTTTGGCCACGAACTCCCCGACCAATATTCCTTCGGAGCCCCCAACGGCCCTCTCGACTACTACCTCATTTACGGTCCCGATCCCAAGCAGGTGGTCCAGAGCTATGCCTGGCTCACCGGCCCCACTCCGCTCCCCCCGCTCTGGTCCCTCGGATTCCAGCAGTCCCGCTACAGCTACGAGACCGAAACCCGGCTCATGGAAGTGGCCACCCGCCTCCGCTCCGACCACATTCCCGCCGACGCCCTCTTTCTCGACATCGACTACCAGGTAAAGAACCGTCCCTTCACCGTTGACCAGCAGAAGTTCCCCCACTTTACCGAGATGGTCAAAAAGCTCGCCGACGACCACTTCCACCTCGTCGTCATCACCGATCTCCACATCGCCCAACTGCCCAACCAGCAATACGCTCCCTACGACCTCGGCATCGCCGGTGACCACTTCGTCAAGAATCTTGATGGCTCCAACTATGTCGGCCCCGTCTGGCCCGGCCCATCTGTCTTTCCCGAATTCACCCAGCAACGTTCCCGCGCCTGGTGGGGTACGCTCTACAAGAACTTCATCAGCGACGGCATCAGCGGTTTCTGGAATGACATGAATGAGCCCGCCGTCTTCCGCTATCCCAGCAAAACCATGCCCGACGACGTCCAGCACCGCATCGACGAGCCTGGATTCATCCGCCGCACGGCTAATCATCTCGAAATCCACAACGTCTACGGCATGGAAAACTCCCGCGCCACCTACGACGGCGTCCTAGCTCTCCAGCCCAACGAGCGTCCCTTCGTCCTCACCCGCGCCAGCTTTGCCGGAGGCCAGCGCTACGCCGCCACCTGGACCGGCGACAATTCCTCCAAGTGGAGCCACCTCCGCCAGACCACGCCGCAGCTTCTCAATCTCGGACTCAGCGGCTTCGCCCTCTCCGGCGCCGATGTCGGAGGCTTCGGCGGCTCGCCCTCGCCTGAATTGCTCACCCGCTGGATTCAGCTCGCGGCCTTCCAGCCCATTGACCGCGACCACGCCGCCAAAGGCACGCGCGACCACGAGCCCTGGGTCGATGGACCGGAACACGCCGCCATCCGTCGCAAGTTCATCGAAGAGCGCTATCGCCTCATGCCCTACCTCTACACCGTCACCGAGGAAGCCTCGCGCAACGGTCTGCCCATCGTCCGCCCCCTCTTCCTCGAATTTCCCACCGCCACCAACGATGGCCACCCCATGGACCTCGATGCCTCCGGCGAGTTCCTCTTCGGACCCAACCTCCTTGTAACCACCACGCCCTCGCCCGATGAGATCGAGCCCTACGAAGTCCGCCTGCCTCCCGGCATCTGGTACGACTACTGGACCGGCGAGCGCCTCGACCGCCGCGCTCCCATTCAGGCCCGCGATCTTGAGCAACGTGACGCCCTCCCGCAACTGCAGCCGTTAATGGTCACGCCCACGCTCGAATCCCTCCCGGTCTACGCCCGCGCCGGCAGCATCCTGCCCATCGCGCCCCTCACTGAGAGCACCTCCATCACCCCAACCGGACCGCTGACCCTCCGCGTCTATCTCCCCGCCCTTGGCGGCCCCAACTCGAACGCGCAAGCCGGCCTCTGCCAGGGCGACGTCTACCTCGACGACGGACACACCTTCGCCTTCCGTAACGGAGCCTACCTCCGCGAACACTTCACCTGCCGCCCCAATCCCGACGGCTCCCTCACTCTCACCGTCGGCAAGCACGAGGGCAGCTACGTTTCTTGGTGGAAGACTTTGCGTTTTGAAATTTACGGTTGGACGCCCTCGAAGAATCTGGCCCCCGGCACCCATCGCGATGTAGAACTGCAACAGTCCGGCTCCTCGTGGTCCGCCGAGATACCCGACGACCCCAACGGCTTCGAAGCGACATTGCGCTAAGCTGGCGACTTAATCGCCCACAGCCAGACAAAGGAATTATTCATGGATAAACCGCGCCGCACATCCTTGCAGATCCTCAACATGAGCGTCGGCTTCTTCGGCATCCAGTTCGGCTGGGGCCTCCAGATGGCCAACATGAGCGCCATCTACGAATACCTCGGTGCCAAAGCCGACCAGATCCCCATGCTCTGGCTCGCCGCTCCTCTCACGGGACTCCTCGTCCAGCCTCTCATCGGCCACGCCAGCGACCACACCTGGGGACCGCTCGGCCGACGCCGCCCCTATTTCCTCGTCGGAGCCATTCTCAGCTCGCTTGCCCTGCTCTTGATGCCGCGCTGCTCCGCCCTCTGGATGGCCGCCGGTCTCCTCTGGATACTCGATGCCTCCATCAACGTCAGCATGGAGCCCTTCCGCGCCTTCGTTGCCGACATCCTTCCCGAGGAGCAGCGCACCAGCGGCTTCGCCATGCAAAGCATCCTCATTGGAGCCGGAGCCATCGCCGCCTCCTCGCTACCGTGGATGCTCGGCAAATACTTCCATCTCGCTGCCGACACCACGGCCCACGCCATCCCCGTCACCGTGCGCCTGTCCTTCTACATCGGAGCCGCAGCCTTCTTCGGAACCGTCCTCTGGACCATCCTCACCACCAAGGAATATCCACCCGAAGACCTCGCTGCCTTCCATCGCAACAAAGCCGAATCCTCCGCCGCCGGATTACCCGCGCGCCTCGCCTCCTCTGCCCGCGAAATCCTCGTCGCCATCGCCGAGATGCCCACCGTCATGCGCCAACTGGCATGGGTCCAACTCCTCACCTGGCTCGGACTCTTCTGCATGTGGCTCTACTTCCCCGTAGCCGTCGCCCACAATGTCTTCGGAGCCGCCGATGCCACTTCCCCGCAATTCACCCACGGCGTTGAGTGGGCAGGGAACTGCTTCGGAATCTACTCCGCCGTCTGCTTCGTCTTTTCCTTCTCGCTCCCCGTCCTCGCCCGCCATCTCGGCCGCAAAAACACCCATAGCCTCTGCCTCGCCTGCGGAGCCGTCGGCCTCATCTCCGTAGCCTTCATCCACCACCCCGTCCTGCTATTCCTCCCCATGATCGGCGTAGGAATCGCCTGGGCCAGCATCCTCTCCATGCCCTACTCCGTCCTCTCCGCCGCCCTACCCTCGGAACGCACCGGCGTCTACATGGGCATCTTCAACTTCTTCATCGTCCTCCCCGAAATCATGGCCTCCCTATTCTTCGGATGGGTCATGAACCACCTCCTCCACAACAACCGCATGGCCGCCGTCATCGCCGGAGGAGTCTTCCTCCTCATCGCCGCCCTCTTGATGCAGCGCGTCAGCGACACCATCGCCGAGAACGCACCAGCCAACTCAACCCTGAAGGGCCGCCCACAACCTGTGCAGAGTTGAAGCCGATAGCAAGTACAACAGGTGGCCCACATATGCCCGCTGTTGGCATGTGTGGGGACAAGTACTCAGCATGTATCTGAGGCCCTTGCTCTTACCGCGCAAGGCTCTTCCACCCAGGTGGCCCACATATTTGCCGCGTTCTTTGCGGCGAATGTGTGGGGTATGCACAAAGCCCGCATCGATTGCTTTTGACCTTAAAGCTACCGCCTAAATCACAGGTGGCCATCAATTAAGATTGAGTGGGCGTTCGAGCAGCGGCCCACCCCAGTGAGGAGTAGCGATGCCGGATCTCGTTCTCGAATCGGTTTTGACCTGCCCGCAATGCGGACACCTCAAGCGCGAAACCATGCCCACGAATGCGTGTCAGTTTTTCTATGAGTGCGAAGCCTGCAAGACTGTGCTCAGGCCAAAAGCTGGAGACTGCTGTGTGTTCTGTTCCTATGGTTCAGTGAAGTGTCCGCCCATGCAGTCGCACGGATGCTGTGGATGATGCAGCGGACCGCTGCTACTTATGCACCGCCACCAGCGTCGTCTCGACCGGAACCCCATGCGTAATCCTGATCTTCAGCAGCGCCTCAAACGGTTTCAAATCCTCCGCCTTCTTCACTCCGAGCTTGGCCAGTAATTCTTCCAGCGACTCCTGATGGCACAGATACTCGACCGCCCCTTGCGTTCCAAACGTCGTCGTCCCCGCGATGATCAGTACCAGATGCGAAGATTCAATCCCGTGCTTCAGTCCCACCACCGCGTAATCTTCGGCGAGCGGTTGCTGCGCCGGACTCGCCAGCGAGAAATTCGGCTCCCCTGCCTGCGGCGAAACCGTAGCTATCGCCAAGTCGCCGGTACGCGGCCCCGAGCCCACCCTCTGGAACATGAAATGCGTCGTGCTGGGAATATCCCTTAACGTCAGGTTTTCCGCCGGAGATCCCAGAAAAATAAGGTTGTTCTGCTTCACATCATCCAGCGAGAACAAACTCCCCCGCTTCACCCTCACCCGCCCATGCAGCGTAGCGAACACCTCATCGATGTTATGCACCGCCAGCACTTCGCCAACCCCGGTGTAGTGATCGAACACCCTTTCCTTGGTGTCATTCGACGAGTTGTAATATCGCAACCCCGTCTCGGGACGCCCCACAAACGCCGCATTGCTGAACACCACCCATGGCTGATCCGGAGTCGTCAGGAACTGCCCCCAAAACATCTGGTACGCCGCCGGCGCGGTAGCATTCGCCGCGACAATCGGTGCGCCGCTCGCCGGCTTCCGAACGGTCACCAGAAACGCAATGCAAACCAGCGCCGCCACTAGCAGAACGCTGAGCATCGGAATTGCAAAGCGGAAATCCCTAGGCTGCTCCTGTGTCTTCGGAACCCCTGCAATCGCGGGGAGTTTTGTCTCCGCCGCCTCAATCGCCTTCACCACCGTCCGCGGATTCTCGCGAACGTGGATCGCGTAGTTTCCCTTGGGCAGTTCGACGATGATCCTGTCGTCCTCGCCATCGGAGCTGTAGTAGCTCGCCAGCTTGGTTCTCAGCCGTCCGGCCTGCACGCGGATTACGGAATCAAGTTGGGGGTCGAAATCGGAGGAGCGGTGAAAAACTTCGGTAGCGATCTGGTATTCCTTAATCGCAGCGCCCGGATTGTTTAGGGATTGTTCAGCCAGATAGCGGAGTAGTTTGCACAGAGCCTCTGAATTATGCAGGGCTGTGCTGTGCGCAAGGCGCTCTATCTGCTCAAGAACTTCTTCTCTAGTGAACACGGCTCAGCTATATTGTCACATCATGTAACAAAAGGTGAAACATTTTGTAAATAAAAGATTCCATAGGACTTCTTTTCGTTACCGTGACAAACCAGCGGAAACTTGTATTAAGCTGCCCAGAGTTTCAAACTCCCCAACGGTTTAGAAGTGAAGCAGAGTTCGACAACGGCTGAACCCAGGCGCACACTTGGCCTGTGTCAACCCGCAAACCTTCCTTCGCGTAAGCCTAATGAGGATACCGGCGGAAGAGGCAACAAATCTGGTTTTGTCGAGGATCGCGCGCGCTGGGACAGCAACAGGACACCAAGAGAATCATTCCCAGCTCGCCTTCTCCTCGATTGCATTTCCCTTTAGGGTTTTGGATTTTGGTTTTATGGAGGAACTATGAAGCAGTACGTGAAAATGTGTTACCTGCTAGTCCTTGTGCTGCTGGTAACAGGCACCATGGCCGTAGCGCAGTCGGACACGGCTCGCTTGGTCGGCACCGTTGCCGACCCGTCCGGTGCCGCGGTTCCTGGTGTGACGATCACTGTCACCCAGATAGCTACTGGTCGAGTCGTAACGACCCAGAGCCATTCCAATGGCGATTACCTGGTGAACGCGCTGCCTTCCGGCAAGTATCACGTTGAGGCGAAGCTGGCCACCTTTAAGACCGATGCCGCCGACGTTACCCTCGAAGTTTCGCAGGTGCAGGAAGTCAACTTCAAACTGCAACTCGGCAGCGCCAACGAAACCGTTAACGTCACCGACGAAGTACCCTTGGTTGAGACCGCAACCTCCAGCGCCGGCGAAGTCATCCAGGGTCGGCAAGTAACCGAACTGCCACTGAATGGCCGCAACTTCACCCAGTTAGCTCTGCTGACCCCCGGCGTCACCCGTGGCGCTTATGGTGACAATGCTTCCGGCGGTGGCCGCAGCAACCCGACGGAAACCTCCCGTTATGCCGATACCGGTAGCGCCGGCCTTTCCGTCAACGGTCTGCGTCCCCAGGCCAACAACTTCATTCTCGATGGCGTGGATAACAACGAGTCGTTGGTAAACACGATTGTCTTCTTCCCGCCAAGTGAGGCGATTCAGGAATTCCGCGTCAACACCAGCGTCGCCCAGGCCGAATTCGGCCGCGCCGGTGGTGCTGTCGTCCAAACCCAGATCAAGTCGGGAACTAATCAGATCCACGGATCTGCCTTTGAGTTCCTGCGCAACGATTACTTTGACGCTCTCCCCTGGGGCACGACCAAGGCCGTCCCTCTTCGCAAGAATCAGTTCGGCGGCACCCTCGGCGCTCCCATCTGGAAGAACAAGCTCTTCGCGTTCTTCGACTATCAGGGCTTGAAACAGACGAGCCCCGACAGCACCGATATCATCACCGTCCCAACCCAGAACATGCGGAGCGGGAATTTCAGCGAACTGCTCGGGGATTCCAAAGTAGCTCTACCCCTGAGCGCCATCTGCCCGAACCTCTACGATGCCAAAGGCATCGGTCTTTCGCAGTACGTCGGCAAAGGCTACATCTATAATCCCCAGACCTGCCAGCCCTACAACACCGTGACCAACACCATTTCCGGTCCGATGAATGCAGTAGGACTCCGCTACCTCAACGCCTTCCCGCTGCCGAACATCGCAGGCAAGATTCGCGACAACTACACGGTTCAACGGCAGCAGAAGCGCAATTATAAGGATATGGACCTCCGTCTGGATTACGTCCTGTCCAGCAAAGACTCCTTCTTCGCCCGCGGTAGCTATGGGCAGGAGGACTACTCTGAAACATCCCGTCTCGCGGCCACTGGTCTTCCGGCTGGCGGTGGCTCCGGCAGCAACCCGCAGCATCCGCGCGGTATCGCCGCCGGTTACACCCACGTCTTCGGACAGAACCTCATCAACGAGTTCCGCTTCGGATACGACCGTCCCTTCTTTGCCTACGTGCAGCCATACGCTGGAGAAGCTCTGGCAAACAAGCTCGGCATTCCCGTTCCCAACACACCTCCTCTACTCGGCGGCGGTGCGCTGATCGGCGGCAATGGCGGCTCCAACGAAGAGCTTGAATACACCGGCGACTTCGGTTCGTACAACGTGCCGCAACATTCCTATCAGTTCCTTGACTCCGTCACCTGGACCCACGGGCGTCACGCGTGGAAATTCGGCTTCAACATCATTGACCGGCAGATGGATTTCTTCAATCCTCAGTCCGGCAAGGGCTACTTCCTGTTGTCCGGAAACAACTATGCGCAGCCGATGTACACCGGCTACGAAGTCTCCGAGCTCCTGACCGGCTTTGTGGATTACAAAATCGGACAGAGCACCGGTTACTACAAATTCAAGAGCTGGGAAAACGGAATGTTCGTTCAGGATGATTGGCGCATTACCAATCGTCTGACCCTCAACCTTGGTCTGCGTTACGATCTGCTCACCTGGCCTTCCGAAGACAAAAACCGCATGTCAAACTTCGATCTCGCTACCGGCTCGCTGGTTGAAGCCGGCACTGCGGGATGGTCGAAGAGCCTGATCAACACCGACAAGAACAACATCGCGCCTCGCATCGGTTTTGCCTGGGATGCATTCGGAACCGGCAAGACGGTCCTTCGCGGCGGCTACGGAATCTTCTACTACGTAGATCGCGGCGGCGTCGACAACGTGTTGTCCAACAATCCTGATTTCAACGGCACCGCCCTCTACACTGCGGAGAAAGGTTATCGGGTCACCCTGAGCGGTACTTGTGCACAGAGCGCCACCGGTTACACCGGTAGCCTCGATGCTTCGAGCTGCGCCAATCCTCTGCCCGGCGTCCCCAACGTCAATCTCGCGAATCCTGCTGGATTGAACGTCATCTCCTGGCCGAAGAACAGCCAGAACTCTGCGATTCAGCAGTACAACTTGCAACTCGAACAGCAGCTTGGCTCCAACATGTCGTTGGATATCGCTTACGTCGGCACCAAGATGGATCACCTCGCAACGCAGTTCAATGCCAATGCCATTCCTTTGGGCGGCGGAACCAAAGCCTATCCCATGGTCGGCAACGTGAAGGAATACGCGTTCATCGGTTCCGGTAACTACAACGGATTGCAGACTCGCCTCAACCGCCGGTTTGCTCAGGGCCTCCAGTTCACCGCCGCCTACACGTGGTCGCATACCATCGATAATTCCAACGGTGCCTTCAGTTCTGGCAACGATGGCATCATGGTCGATCAGGCAGGGCACGCGCTGTTGAACTTGAACCGTGGAAACTCCGATTCCGACGTTCGCAACTTCTTCACCTTCAGCTCCCTCTACGAACTGCCTTTCGGAAAAGGAAAGAAGTTTGGTTCCAGCGTGCCGACCGTTCTGGACTACGTCCTCGGCGGATGGCAGTGGAACTCGGTCATCACTCTTGGCCAGGGAACGCCGTATAACCTCACAGCCAACGGCAAAATCCGCCCTGACCTGATTTCCTACAAGTACGGTGGTCCCGATCACCAATATTTCACCGCGACCGTCGCCGACGTTCCTCGTGATGCTTCTGGCAATCCGTTGCGCCAGGGCACCATGCCCCGGAATTTCATCCGTGGACCTGGGCCGCACAGCGCCGATATGTCGCTGTTCAAGAACTTCAAAGTGGGCGAACGCGTTACGACCCAGTTCCGTTGGGAAGTGTTTAACATCACCAACACTCCTCAGTTCTTTAACAACTTCGGCACCGGTTCCATTCCAAACGGCAGCTCGTCCTACGTTGATGTTTTCACCAAAAGAGCCGATGGCATCCGGGTGAGCAGCCAACGTCAGCAGCAGTTCGCACTCCGCGTTTCCTTCTAACTATCACCATCAACCGGGGGACAGGTTCGCCTGTCCCCATTTTTTGCACTTTTTGCCGTCCGATGAGGCATTGCTGGCTATGAGTCGCGCAATCATCAACCGAAAATTCATTCTCTCTACCGCTCTATTCCTTGCCTTTCTTTCCGCAGCCTGGGCTCAGCCTTCGGTTCAAAAGGTCGAGCCCCCCAACTGGTGGATCGGCCTACCCCACGATCCCATGTTGATGTTGACCGGAGACGGTCTCCAACAGGCCACCGTTACCAGCGGCCACAAAGGGCTCTCCATCACCCGCACCCAATCCAGCGCCGACGGACATTACCTATTCGTCTGGATTCGCATCGCCCCCAAGACCGCTCCCGGCAAAGCTCAACTCAAGGTAAGCACCGCCTCAGGCTCCATGACCGTCGCTCTCCCCTTGGCCCAGCGCGAGAGAATTGCCGAAACCGGCAAAGGCGTCCACCCCGACGATGTTCTCTACCTCATCATGCCTGACCGCTTCGCCGACGGAGACTTGGCCAACAACGATCCGCCCGCGGCCCGTGGCCATTACGATCGCTCCGCCCCCCGGGCCTACCACGGAGGCGACCTCAAAGGCATCCAGCAGCACCTCGCCTACCTAAAGGAGCTCGGAGTAACAACTCTCTGGCTCACCCCCTGGTGGAAGAACGACGGCAACGCCGCCGACTATCACGGCTACCACGTCACCGATTTCTACGGAGTTGAGGATCACTTCGGAACCCTCGCCGACCTCCGCGAATTCGTCACCGCCGCTCACGCCTCCGGCATCAAGGTTGTCAGCGATTACGTCGCCAATCACATCGGCCCCGATCATCCCTGGGCCACCTGTCCTCCCTCGCCAACTTGGCTGCACGGCACCAAGACCCAGCACATGGAGCCCAAGTACGATTTCTGGCCCCTCGTCGATATCCATTCCGACCAGCGCGACCGCCGCCCCGTCGTCGAAGGCTGGTTCGCCGACAAACTCCCCGACCTCAATCCCGACGACCCTTTGCTCGCCGAATATCTAGCCGACAACGCCATCTGGTGGATGGAGTCCGCCCACTTCGACGCCTACCGTCTCGATACTTTCCCCTACTCCTCGCGCCAGTTCTGGGGCAAGTGGCACGCCACCATGCGTCAGTGCTATCCGCAGCTAACTACCGTCGGCGAGGTCTTCAACGAAGATTCCGTCATCACCTCTTACTTCGAAGGCGGACGCGTCCTCCAGGGCGTCGATTCCGGTACAACCTCCGTCTTCGACTTTCCCCTCTACGGAGCCCTTCGTGCCGTTCTCCTGCGCGGCGAGCCCGTAACAAAGCTGGTGAACGTCCTCCAGCACGACTACCTCTACCAGCGCCCCTACGGCCTCTACACCTTCTTCGGCAACCACGACATCCGCCGCTTCATGAGCGAGCCAAACGCCACCGTCCCCAAGCTCAACGCTGCCTTCTCGCTCCTCTTCACCCTCCGCGGCATCCCCGGAATCTACTACGGAGATGAGATCGCCATGGATGGCCGTGACGATCCCGACAACCGCCGCGACTTTCCCGGAGGCTTCCCCGCAGACGCGCAAAACGCCTTCGCCGCCGCCACCCGCACCCCTGAGCAGCAACAGGTCTTCGCTCACGTGCAGAGCCTCATTCGCCTCCACCGCGAGCACCCCGCGCTGCAACAAGGCGAGCTGACAACCGTCGCCTCATCCGAAAACTACTTTGCCTTCCTGCGCGCCCAAGGCAGCGACCGCCTGCTTATCGTCTTCAACGCCTCAACCACCGAACAAACCATCGACCTGCCTCGCGCCGACACGCCACTTGAAGGCATCAAGTCCATCACCGCCGAACTCGACGCCAAAGCTCCTAGCCTCGACGCGCAGAAGTTAGCTCTGCAGATCGCCCCCACATCGGTAGCCATCTATCGGCTCCAATAGAGTGTCTCCTTGCTCCATAGCTCGGCCGGTGCCCGTCGCAGGCACCGGCCTTTTTTCTTAATCACAGGTGGCCCATCCGAACTCTGGTGGCCCGCATCCGCCCCGCTTTTGGGCGAATGTGGGATTTCCGCAAACCTCGCCACCCCGGCTTTTGCAGTTGCTCTTGACTGCCGCTCGCCCCAATAGTTAACCCACGGGTCCACCGCACCTTTAGCTTGAGTGGGTGACCAGTGCATCTCCATCCAGCAGATTGTCTTTAGAATTGTTTCCGGCAGATTGTCTTCAGAAGCTCTTCAGTCCGCGATCCAACTGTAGTACGCCGCCGTATGAGTCCTCACCCGACCCAGCGCCTTCTCCAGAAACCCGCGCACCTTCGCGTCTCCATACCGCTGCCACTTCTCCGCGCTGTAATAAATCCCCGCCCAATTCACCACGTTCGCGCAGTCCACATTGCGCGGCACCGCGATTTTCAAGCTGTAGCACCGCTCTCGAAAGAAAGTGTCCGCGTCCTTGTTCCTCGCTGCGCCCGGCACCCGGACAAGGAACTCTTCCATCTCTTCCACCAGTTGTAGCGCCTCTTGTTTCGTCATCGCCCACCATTATTTCACCCGACTACGAAATTGAACGAGTCGGAGGCAATTCCACCCAATGCTCGGCAATATTTCAGCGCCTCCATATGCATACCTAGCCCCCATCCCCTCCATGCGATACACTTTCCCTTTCCCACTCTGGAGAAGCCTGAATGCTGCGCCGCTCGCTCGTTGCTCTTGTCCTGCTCGCCTCTTTCTCCGCCGTTGCACAAAAGCACCCATTCACCTTTGAGGACATGATGAACCTCAAGCGCGTCGGCGACTTCACCCTCTCGCCGGACGGACGCTGGGCTGCCTTCGCCGCCGTCGATGTCTCGCTCTCCGACAACACAAAGAAGTCGCATCTTTGGATCGTTCCCATCGCCGGAGGCGCAGCCCATCGCCTCACCGAACCGGGGCAGGGAACTGAGGACCGCCTGCGCTTCTCACCTAGCGGCAAGCAGGTTCTCTTCACCGCCGTCCGCAACGGAGCGTCGCAGCTCTATATACAGGACTTCCACCCCGACACCGGAACCCTCATCGGCTCCCCGCGCCAACTCACCACCATATCGACCGAAGCCGATGGCGGCCTCTGGTCCCCCGATGGTAAACAGGTCCTCTTTCTCTCCGCCGTCTGGCCGCAATGCAAAGACGATGTCTGCAACAAAGCCAAAGACACCGCCACCGAAAAATCCAAGGTCAGAGCCAAGGTCATCGACCAGTTGATGTACCGACACTGGAACGCCTACGACAACGGCAAGCACTCGCACCTTTTCCTCATCGACGCCGCCTGCGACGCCGTCACTGCCTCCTGCACTGCCCGCGACCTCACACCCGGACATCACGATGTCCCGCCCTTTTCCCTTGGCGGACAGGATCAATATCAGTTCTCCCCCTTCGGCCGCGAAATCGTCTTCACCAGCAACCTCGATGAGCTGCAGGCTACATCGACAAATAGCGATGTATTCGTCCTCTCCCTGGTTGACTCCGACGCTCACCCTCGCAACCTCACTGCCGAAAATCACGGTTCCGACTCTACCCCCTTGTACTCGCCTGACGGAAAGTACATTGCCATCCGCTCGCAGTTCCGCCCCGGCTACGAGAGCGACCGTTTCCGCCTCCAGTTGATCGAGCGAGCCACCGGCAACATTACGAACCTCACCGAGAAGTTCGATCGCTGGATTGATTCCGTCGCCTGGGCACCGGACTCCACCAAGCTCTACTTCACCGCTGGCGACGCCGGCGAGTCCCCCATCTACAGCATCGACATTTCCGGCGGACAGCCTCGCGAGATTGTTCGCGGCTACAACGATTCGCCAACTCCCACTCCCGACGGCAAGACCCTGGTCTTCGCCCGCAATTCCGTTCGCTTTCCAACCGAGCTGTTCACCCTCCCCAGCACGGCCTCGGTCTCAACCGCTGCCACCAAGCCGCAATCCAAATCTGCCAGGAACCCGCAGCGTGCCGCCGTCTCCGAAAAAGACGATGCCGTCGCCGTCCCGTCCCCCGCCACCCAGCTCACTCACATCAACGACGCGCTCCTCTCGCAAGTCCAGATGCAGCCCGTCGAGTGGTTCTGGTTCACCGGATCGGAGAAGAAACAGGCGCAGGGATTCATCGTCAAACCGCCTGACTTCGACCCGTCCAAGAAGTATCCCGTCAAGTTCCTCATCCACGGTGGCCCGCAGGGCGCCTGGGGAGACGACTGGAGCTTCCGCTGGAATCCCAATCTCTTCGCCGCCTCCGGCTACGTCGCCGTCATGATCAACCCGCGCGGCTCCACCGGCTACGGCCAGCAATTCGTTGACGACGTAAACGGAGACTGGGGCGGCCGCCCCTTCCAGGACCTCATGCTCGGTCTCGACGAAGCCGAGCGCAAATACAGCTTCATCGACCGCGACCGCGAATGCGCACTCGGTGCCAGCTACGGCGGCTACATGGCCAATTGGATTCTCGGTCACAACGACCGCTTCAAGTGCATCGTCTCGCACGACGGCATGTTCAATCCCGAGTCTGCCTTCGGCACCACCGAAGAGCTCTGGTTCAACGAGTGGGAATTCAAGGGCACGCCCTGGTCCAACCGCGACCTCTATCGCAAATGGTCGCCCGCCCTCGCCTCTTCCAACTTTAAAACTCCAACCCTCGTCGTCCACGGCCAGCTCGACTACCGTCTCGATGTCAGCGAAGGCTTCCAGCTCTTCACCACCCTGCAACGCCTCAAGGTTCCCAGTCGCATGCTCTACTTCCCCGACGAGGGACACTGGGTCCTCAAACCGCAGAATTCTCAGCTCTGGTACAAGACCGTCACCGACTGGATCGACTGGTTCATCGGAATTCCCGGCAAGCATCCCCAGGACGCTCCACCTCCCGGGGACTGAATCTTCTGAGGCCTACGAGGTGTGTTGTGTCATCCTGAGCGCAGCGAAGGACCCCAGCTCCGTTCAAATTTCTAGTGCGGTCTCAAGCTTCTCAACCAGCCATCGATTTCGCTTCCGGTTGAAAAAACTGAACCATTAACAAAGCAGGCACCCCCTTCAAGGGTGCCTGTTGTCATTCCGGTCAATCCTGGAACCGCCCGCACAACTCTCTACCAACTAGTAACACTGTTACTTTTAAACGATTACCAACCTAGTCAATCTTCGCCGTCGTCGCCTGCGTCTCGTCCGGAGTCATCAGCGACTGTCTTTCAGCCGTCCGTATGTCCTGCGCCGATAAATGCGCTCCCGCCAGCAGCAGTAATCCTGAGAAAAATGCCCAGAAAATCAGCGTTACCGACACCGAGAACGGTCCATAAGCCTCATGAAAATCCAGCAATGGCAAGCACGCCACGAAAAGCAACTTCGAGATTTCCCACCCGATACCCGTAATGATCGCTGCAGGCAGCACCGCTCGATACGGCACTTTGCCATTCGGCAGCAGCCAGTAAATCAGGAAAAAGATCATGACGCTTGCGATCATCCCAAATGCCTTCAGCGCCACAAATTGAATGGTGACATTCACCTTGTCGATCATCGAGTACACAACGCCTGTCCCAATGTGATTGCTCAGCCAAACCTGCGCCTCCGCTGCCGGAGCCCACACCCCCGCCGTCCCCGCCACGCTCAACAAGGCCAGCACACCGCATCCCAAAGCCAATCCCAGCGACACAACCTGGTTCATCAGGTAGTTGCGCGACTTGAATCCCCACACCGAGTTCAGTGCCACTTCCAGCGGCTCAAACACACCCGTGCAGCTGATGAACAGCATCACGATCGATACCAGTTGGATCTTGTGCGTCGCCGACATCGAGTCCACCGTCGAGACGATGAACGACTGATTATCCGGCAAATACGCCATCAGCATCCGCTTGATTGCCTTCACCATCGCAGGCGAATGAAACACGCGACGGCTGATCGTCAGCAGCAAAACCGCCGCCGGGAAGAACGACAGAATCGCATTCGCAGCCACTGAAAATGCATACGTATGCACTTCCGTCGTGCCCAGATATTTCAGCGTGGACATGCCATTGCGCCGCAAAGTTTGCAGCATGGAGGTGCGCAGTTCTTGAATGGGATCGTTCTTGGCCGCAGAAACTTCGACGGCCACGGCCGTTGCCGTTCCTGTAGATGTTGTTTCGCTTGTCATGATGTCTCTGAACTATTGTAGCGAATTCAGCTCACCTCGCTCATCTGCACCGCCTCTGGAAACACCTGAGTTCCGCGCATTCCAATGCACTACGCTTCACAAATCGCGCATTTTTAGCTGGTTTTTTCACTATTTCGTCACGTGCTGCAACATTTGCTTGCCAACCAAGGTAAGTTGCTGTAAATATGCCATGCTCTTTGAATTGCCGTTTAAATGTTGTTCTAGTGGTTATTGCGGCGCAGTGAAGGAAGAGTTGATGTGCAGTTGGCAGTCGATTTGGCAGTCGAATCCGGATTCCAGCATCTTTTACGCATCGCGACCCGATGGCCGTGAAGCTTGAAAAGAGGCTGGAATCCGGATTTGTTTGGCAGATGGTCTTTGGCTGCACGTGGTTCCGCGTGATCACTGTTTCTCTTGCGAGATGTGAAAGGAGTCTATCGTGAAAGAAAAGGGTACGGTTAAGTGGTTTAATGGCGCAAAAGGTTATGGCTTCATTCAGCGCAGTACGGGTGAAGATGTCTTTGTGCATTATTCTGTTATTCAAGAAAATGGCTATCGCACTTTGAACGAAGGCGAGACCGTCGAGTTCGAATGTGTGAAGGGGCCCAAAGGCTTGCAGGCTCAGAACGTGAGCCGCGGGTAATCTTAGTCATCCTAAAACGGCCCTCATTCCCCCGGAGGGCCATTTTCTTACGGCAATTTCTTTCATTGACACTCATCAATCTGCTTCCAGCGATATCAGATCGCCCCGCAATTTCCCGCTCTGCTTGTAGTTGATCGATACTGCGGTATCGTGCCATCCGCAATCGAAGTGGTCCACCCCGATCAGGACAATCACGTTGCGATCGGCCACATGCATTTGCCAGGTTTGTCCGGCGGAATTCACTGTCAAGTCGGCACTCGGCGGTGAACTGCACTGCACCCTGACGATGTGTCCCTTCAGGTATTCGATTTTTCGTTTGTCATCCTGCGGCGCTGGGCTCTTGCTTTTGGACTGGGCCTCGGCTCTTTCTTCCTCTTCAATGGCCTCGTGCAGATTGTCGTATTTACTATGCTTCACATTGGGATCGGCAGGTGCGTCGGCATGCAGACCCATCGCCTCCCACTGCTTCTGCTGCTTCTTCTGCTTGCCCAGTTGGTTCAATAACTCATCGGCCTCGCCTGCAATCGCGGGATCTCCTCCCGCCCGCGCGTACAGGATGAGATTGCGCGCACCGTCCAGATTGCCAGCCGCCTCATGGGCTCGCCCGAGATTCAGGTAATAGCGGCTGTTGCGCGGACTCAGGGCCGAGGCGCGCTGCAGATTTGCCTCTGCAGATTTCACTGCACCATCGCTCAACTCCGCAAGCCCCAGCAACTCCAGTGCAGTGGCATAGTGCGGATCGCGTTGCAGGGCGGCCTTCAGTTCGGTGCCCATGCGGGTTTGCGCCGACTCCACCCTGATTTTGTTTTCCTCGCCTTGATTCACCCACCGCGCGTAAAGGTAGTGCATCGATGCGTCGGAATCGTCCAAGGCCAGTGCGCGGCGAATATGTTCCACCGCGTTTTCCAGATCGCGGCGAAGCAAGAAAGCCCATGCCAGCGCGCGATGCACCGCCGCGTTGTCCTGATTCTGGCGCATGAACGCCACCATCTGACGCAGCGTGCCGTCCGACTCTGCTCCGAACAAAGAGAGGTTCGCCTCCAGCACATGCATGTCCGCGGCGGAAACTTTTTGCGACTTGAAGAGGCTGCTATCCACGCGTTGTGCGGGCATGTCCTTTACCGAAAGCTGCGCCAGCGATTCGCGCACCTCGCGGTCGAGGTCGGCGAAGTCCATCGAGAATGCCTCGGCCATCGCCCGCTCCGGCGTCGCTCCCCGCGACTGCACTGCATTTAAATAGACGCCCGCCTGCGCCAGTCGGCTGTTATCGATCAGCCATCGAATGACCGCCCAAGATTCGGCCTCAAAGCTCTGGCGCTGTGCCGCCGTCAGTGGTGAAGGGTCGTTGAGCTGGAATACTTTCCCCAGCGGAATCCATTCGTCGCCATGTGGCAGAACGATCCCGGGAGGCAAGGCTCCGAGCCGCATCTGTTCGCCGGTGAATCGCACTCCGCCAAGATAGCTGGTGATCCCGGAGTCAAACCATGGTTGTGCTCGCGGGTAGTTATCTTCCAGCGTCAGGGTGGTGATTGCCTTCGCGGCCGGTTCCCATGAGTCTGGCTGGGAAAGATCGACGGTCACAATGTTTGCCATCGGCGTGCGCACCAGCACGTCTTTGCCAGACGCATTCGCAACGTGTATTGCGCGCACGCGCAGAGGCGTGGACAGCGTCATGTCCTTATGATGGAAGACCTGACCGAAGACAGCGATAATCTGTTCGCCGCGCAACGCTGCCTCGCGTGCCCCCCGGTCGCTGCCATCGGAGTAGCTCACGAGGTGATCGGTTTGAACGGAGAACCATTGCTGGGCTACTGATACGGACGTCCACTGCAAAAGCAACGGCACCAGGAACCACCATCGCGCACGCATCGCAGCTTCCTCCTTATCAGCCGAAGATCATCGGACAATTGCTTTGGATGCTGTCTACTCGAATTCAGTGGTAGCAGAGTTCGTTCAGCAGCAGGCGCTGTTCCGCGGTGGGACGCACAAATTGGAGGCCAACCCGAAATCCCCTGCGCCGAATGATGACCGCCTGCAGGCAAAGCGGGCTTTCGTGGCCGGGAAGGTGCAAGTAGAGGATCACCTCAACGCCGGACGGCAGCTCGCGTGTAACCGTCAGCCCGGCACCGCTACGCGAGAGGTCGCAGGTACGTGCGTGGACGACCGTGCGCTCGCCTCCAGAGTGCATCGCAACTAGGCGTGCGCGTACATCGATCGAGCGCCGGGAGAACAGGCGGCTGGCATAAATCGGATCGGCATCGATCCTGCCATGGGGCGCCCAGCTATGGCGTGGCGTCGGCATCCGGTGTCGCCTCCAATCTTGCAATCGCCCAGCGCGCGTGTTCGGCTACGGCCGGGTCTGTGTGCTGCGCCAGTTCGCGCAAGCGACTCAGGTGTTTCCGATCTCCGCTATTGCCCATTGCAATTGCGGCGTTGCGCAGCAATCCGGTGAGCTTCGTGCGTTTTACCGGGGAGCCACGAAAAACACGCCGGAACTCCTCCATGTTCATACCTGAAATCCACTCCAATGAGGGATTGACGAGTTCGATACGCGGGATAAACGCAGGATCGGTTGAGACTGGGGCGCGGCGATTCCACGGGCAAACGTCCTGACAAATATCGCAGCCAAACAGATGCCGCCCCACTTTTTCGCGCAACTCTTCCGGGACCGCCCCACGCTGCTCAATCGTCAAATAGGAGATACAGCGTGTTGCGTCCAACTTGTGCGGCCCCAGAAACGCATTCGTGGGACAGGCGTCCAGGCAACGCGTGCAGCTTCCGCAGCGATCAGCAGCAGGAAGATCGGGCGGTAGCCCATGCGAGCTGAGAATCACTCCCAAAAAGAGCCACGAGCCAAGCTGCTGATTAAGAATGCAGGCGTTCTTGCCCGTCCATCCAACGCCGGAGTGCTGCGCCAGTACGCGTTCCACCACCGGACCGGTATCGACATAGCACCAGGTGCGCGGTGCCTCGTGGCCATCATCGACGATGCGCTCCACCATGCGAGCCTCAATGCGCCGCAGCCGCTTCAACAGCAGCTCGTGGTAGTCCGCCTCAACAAACGCATACCGCGAAATCCATCCCCGTTCCGGTTCTTTGCACTCAGTCGAATAAGGTGTAGCCGAGTTGTAATTCGCGGCGCAGACCACCACCGAGCGAGCCCAGGGAGCGACGTTCGCCAATGCACCCCGCTTTAGCTCTCCTGACTCGTTTGTCTTTGCCAGGTAATCCATTTCCCCGTGATAGCCAGCTTCAATCCAGGCAGGGAAGTAGTCGAGTTCGCGTAGAGGCGCAGCCGGTGCAATGCCGCAGAGGGAGAATCCCTCGTCGAGCGCGGTCTGCCTCACAAATTCTGCAAGCAATAACATCGACATATAGAAGCCGGAAAGGGAAGTGTAACCGAAGAGCGCCGCTGTGGGGTTGTTGTGCTCGCGGTCAGCGCCAGTTCGTTGCAAAAACAGCAGCCCCGCTTTGAGTGCGGGGCTAGAAGTCGAAAGCAGTCATCAGAATTCTTTGTTCGAGAGGCTAAATACCAAGCTTCTTTACTTCCTCGTTGTAATATTTGTGATACAAAATGTTCCATTCGGGAGTGCCTTCGGGGATGATCCGGCGCTGGCTCTCGATCTTGAGCCGGGCAGCCTTGTCCAGCTTCTCTTCGTTTGCGAGTAGCTCTTCCAGCAACCGACGCATCTCCTGGCGGATATCGTCGTAGCCTTCCAGGAACTCAACGTTCTTCAGGCTGGCGAGTTGCTCGGTGGAAGATGAGGCGAGTTTATTGAGTTTTTCGCGAGACAGTCTCATAGCACCGCCTTGTACTTGCGCACCAGTTCGTTCTTCACTCGCTTGAACATCTCCTGGTAATTCGCGCCGCGATTGCGCATCTCGTCGGAATAAGCTTCAAGAATCACGCGAACTTCATCGTTGATTCGATCTTCGAGGCTTAGTTCCTCGACCATTGAGCTCTGGACGCGCTCGACAACCTTCTCGAGCTCGTGCGTTTGAATGAAGTGATTGTCCTGTAGCCGTTTCACGACTTGCCGGGCGAGGTAGCCCACGTATTCTTTCGAAAAGAGCATGATTGTGTGTCGAATCTAGCGGTATGAACACTCAAATTTTAGCATAGAGCAGGGCAGCTTCGGTCAGAGGAGATTGTCAACGCATGGCGGTCGCACCTCAGAGCCGCGTGAGAACCTGGTGCGGAGTATCATGGTTTTTGGTAGCCAAATCGTGGTGAGTTGCAGCAACCCAGTCCATTTGTTAGAAAAGCAGTGTGATGTTAGAAGACCTTTCCAGTATTCACGATGACATGCATGCCTTTACCCAGGGCCTGGGTCTGCGGCGCTTCCACGGATACATTCCGGACGAAATGCCCAGTGTGCTTTGGGATACCGATGATGTCAACGAGAGCTGGAAGGACTTTGTCGAGCTGGCGCGTGCCTCCGGTGCGCCATTTCTGACGATGAACTCGGTTCAGCTAGAGGAAGATGACGTCGATTTCCTGATCTCCGAGCTGCGCCGCTCAAGCTATAGCCGCGAAGAAGATCTGGAAACCGCCCGTCAACTGCGTTCGTATTTCGGACGCATCGGGTTCATTCAGTTGGGCTTCCCCTACCAGGGCGTAATGTTCCTCTGCGAGCTTTCCACCGAGTGGTATGAAGGTTACAAGGTTTTGCAGGAGATGGCCGACGATCTCGGCGGCATTATGATTGACGGCTCCTCTACGGACGGTTCCGAAGAGGACGAGCGCTGACGGTGCGCTGGATTCCTCGGGCCCCGCAGGGTGTGAACGGCCAGGATCTTCAGCAAACATCCCGGCTGTTAGCCGCTGCCATGGAACTGCCCGAGATTGTTGCCGAGCTGCTTGTTCGTCGCGGCATCGATTCGGTGGACGAGGCCCGCAGATTCCTTCATCCTTCCCTCGATCAACTTCATTCCCCCATGGAAATGCATGGCATGCTTGTAGCCGTCGAACGGCTGGAGCGCGCCATTGCCCAACGCGAGCCCATGCTGATCTACGGCGACTACGACGTGGACGGCACCATGGCCACCGTCATCTTGAAAACAGCGGTGGAATTGCTCGGCGGACAGTGCGACTTCCATGTTCCGCATCGTTTGCTTGAGGGATATGGCATGCGCGACGAGGTGATCGAACGCGCCGCCACCAACGGAATCAGGCTGATTATCAGCGTCGATACGGGCATTCGCGCCTTTGCCGCCGCCGAAACCGCCGCGCGCGTTGGCGTGGACCTGATCGTGACCGACCATCACTTGGTCGCACAGTCCGAAGGTGTTCCCAAAGCACTCGCCGTGCTGAATCCTAACCAGACCGGTTGCGGATATCCGTGTAAAGACCTATGTGGAGCAGGTGTGGCCTTCAAGGTCGCGCAGGCGCTGCTGGAGCGGGCTGGACGCCAGCGGCTGATCCCTTCGTTTCTGAAAGTGGTTGCCATCGCTACCATCGCCGACTCCGTTCCGCTGCTGGGAGAAAATCGTGTCTTCGTCTCCCTGGGTTTGGAAGGGCTTCGCAAGGTAGTAAATCCGGGACTGAACGCGCTGTTCCAGATTTGCGAGCTGGATCATGGCCGCCCCTTGAGCACAGCCGAGGTGGCGTTTCGCATCGCTCCGCGCATGAACGCCGCCGGTCGCATGGACGTCGCGAAAGATGTAGTCGAGTTGTTTACCGTGAAGGACCCGGCGCGCGCACGCGAACTTGCACAAAGATTGAACGATCTGAACTCGGCGCGGCAGCAGGAGGAGCAACGCATCTCCAACGCCGTGCTGCAGCAAGTAGAAGAGAGTACAGAACTGCGCGACGCCGCCTGTATGGTGGTCGATGGCGAGGGATGGCATCGCGGCGTTATCGGAATCTGCGCCTCGCGTGTGGTGGACCGCTTCGGACGCCCCGCGCTGGTCATTTCGCGTGATGGCGATGAGGCTTACGGTTCGGGTCGTTCGATCCCCGGCTTCCATCTGCTCGATGCTCTGGAAACCGTACCGGAAATGTTCCTGCGCTTCGGCGGACACGCTCACGCCGTCGGCTTTGCACTGCGCTCCGAAAACATTCCTGAGCTGCGGCGCAGGCTCAACGAATACGCCAAATCAAAACTCACAGCGAAGGAATTGCAGCCTGTCTTGGAGTTCGACGGCGAACTCCCCATGGAGCAGGTGACGCCGCGCTTCTGGGAATCGCTGCGCGCTCTACAACCGTTCGGGATGAGCAATCCCGAGCCAGTCTTTGTCGCACGTGGCGTGACGCTGATGGGTGAACCCAAGGTGATGCGCGAAAAGCATTTGAAGCTGAGGCTGCGCCGCTACACGCAGTCAGCGCAGGCGGGCGCACTCGCTCGCGGCCTCGACGCGCTGGGCTGGCGCATGGCACATCGTCTTGAGGCTAATCCTCTCTCAGGAGGCGACAGTCTCGACGTGCTCTTCCGCATTGAGCAGAATGCCCACCCCGATTTCGGCGGAGGTCTTCAACTCGTGCTGTCGGATTTCCGGCGCGCCGAACTGGCGGCAGCCAATTCGGCGGCATCGAACGCTTGTAGCTAGTCGAGCTTTCCCTCCGATATTACTGACGGGTGGATTCCATGCCAAAATTATGTTGCGTTTCTACGAGCCATCAACGTGGGCGGCCATGTCGTAAAGATGGAAGACCTTCGCACCCTCTTTGAATCGTTGAAGTTCAAATCCGTCGAGACCTTTATCGCGAGCGGAAATGTAATTTTCGAGAGCTCCGCCAAGCCGGTTGCGGATCTGCAAACGAAAATCGAGACTACTCTGCACAAGGCTCTTGGTTACGAGGTCTCCACCTTCGTTCGCACTGACGGCGAAGTCCAGGCAATCGCCCTCTACAAGCCTTTTCCTGAGCCGGCCACGTTTTCGGCTGCAACCTTCTGTGTCGGATTCATGTATGCACCGCTGGCTCCGGAAGCTGAGCAACGGGTGTTGTCCTTCCAGAACGCGGACGACGACTTCCACGTTCACGGGAGCGAACTCTACTGGCTCAGCCGTAAGAAGCAGAGCGAGTCCACATTCTCCAACGCGTTTTTCGAGAAGGCCCTGAAAATTCGAGCCACATTCCGCGGCATGAACACGGTTCAGAGGTTGGCTGCGAAGTATCCCGCCCCCTAGTTCGTAACACTGGAATTCATAACAATGGAATGGTGCGGCCAGCGCGGCCTCGCGTACACTGATTGAGCAATGCCCGTATCGATCCCTCGTCTGCGAATCTGGTTTGCCGTGATGGCCTTGGCCGTTGTGGCTGTAGTTGCGGGTTTCTATCTTTATGCCCGCTTCCAGTTGCGCCTCTCGCTCAAGAACCTCCCCGGAAAAGTGGGGATCGACATCCAGCAGTCAACCGAGGGTTTCACGCTCTCCAAAAGCGAGGGCGGGCGCACGCTGTTTACGATTCACGCTTCCAAGGCGACGCAGTTCAAGCAGGGTGGACGTGCGGAATTGCACAACGTAAACATCATCGTTTATGGGCGGAACTCAGACCGCTTCGACCAGATTTATGGCGACGATTTCGAGTATGACCAGCAGGCCGGAACCGTGGTCGCCCAAGGCAAGGTCCACATCGATCTTGAAGGCAATACCGAAGGCCAAAAGGTCGATGACCAGGCTCCCCCGCACGAGATGCAGAACCCGATTCATCTGCAAGCCGAGGGCATGATCTTCAACCAAAAGACCGGGATTGCCGAGACTGTGGGCACCATCGAGTTCCGCGTGCCACAGGCGGCCGGGACGGCTCAAGGCGCAACATACGATTCAAAGAAGAACGAACTGACGCTGCACTCCGCAATCGACATTCAGACCGAGGGCACGGACCCTACGCATATTCAGGCGGAGCGCGGCAGCATTAGCAAGGAACCACGCGTGCTGACGCTGGAGACTGTTCAGGTAGCAGGAAGCGAACGTAAGCTCCTGGCCAATCAGGCGATTGTAAATCTCAGCGCAGATAACGCAATTCAGCATGTGAACGCCACCGGAAACGTGCGCATGAGCGACGAGAGTGGAATGCAGGTGCGCTCACCTCACGCGGAGTTGCAGCTCGCCGCGCAGAACACCGTAGAGTCGGCGGTGTTTTCTGGCGGAGTCGATTTCCAGTCGGAAAAGCAGGCGGCCAGCGGTCACTCCGGCGAGTTGTTGCTGCACTTCGTTCCTGGACGCGCCAAGAAGCAGGGTAGCGCTTCGCCAGCGAGTAAGGGCGGCACGCCCTCGGTTCTGCAGACCATTTATGCGAAGCAGGGAGTGATTCTGCGCCGCGCTCCGCAGCAATCAGGAAGGAATCCCCAGGCATTCTCCATCACCTCTCCGGCCATGACCTTCGCCGTCGGCAACGGACGCCTTCTGACTTCGGCGCAGACCGAAGGGCCGGGCCAAGTCGTGATGGATGCGACCGGTGCGAAGAATGCCGGTGAGCAGACGAAGATCGATGCACAGCATTTCACTGCGCAGTTTGGCGAGCAGAATCGCCTCAGCGCCGTGCATGGCACCGGCGCAATTCGCGTCAACAGCCACGTTCCTGGACAGCCCGACAAGGTGAGCACCAGCGACTCCATCGTGGCGCAGTTCACTCCAGGGGGCGAGGTTTCACGTGTCATTCAGGAAGGTAACTTCCGTTTCAGCGAGGGACAGAGTTCAAAGAATGAGCCCGGCGGACGGACCAGCTTTGCCGACCGTGCCAGTTACTCTCCACAGGATGACGCACTGACCTTGCAAGGCAGTCCCCGTATCGTGGACGGCGGCATGACCGTGACTGCCGACAGCATCCGTCTGCTGCGACGAAGCGGCGAGGCCTTCGCGCAGGGAAACGTGAAGACCACTTACAGCGAATTGAAAGTCCAGCCCAACGGCGCGCTGCTGGCGACATCGGACCCGGTCCATGTAACCGCCCACGCCATGAACGCTCAGCAGTTGACTGGATTGGCACGCTACACCGGGGGCGCGAGGCTCTGGCAGGGCTCAAACATCGTCGAGGCGCAGACCATCGACTTTGATCAGAAGGCGCGCACGATTGTGGCCCAAGGTGACCGCAAGCATCCGGTTAGCAGCGTGTTCCTCCAGGTGGATGCCAAAGGCAAGGCGACCACCATGGTGGTGAACGCTCCCAAATTGAGCTACACCGATCACGAGCGTCAGGCGCGCTACTCCGGCGGAGTCACGGCACGCGGAGAAGATGCCGTGATGACTGCCGACCACGTAGATGTGTTCCTCAATGCGGCAAGCGCCTCGCCCACGGGAGGTCCCAGCCAGTTGGATCACATCACGGCGAGCAAGCACGTCCTGGTTCAGCAGCAGGAGCGCCGCGCCGAAGGCGACCAATTGCTATACACGGCCTCGGCCGGCAGTTTCGTCATGACCGGTGGGCCGCCGATGCTCAGCGATCCCGTGAACGGCACCATCCGTGGTGACTCGTTGACCTTCTTTAGTCACGATGATAGGGTGGTCGTCGAGGGCAACGGTTCCTCGCGAGCCGTTACGCGCACTCACGTTTCCCGCTAATGCAGACGCTTTCCACCGAAGAGATTGGCAAATCGTATCGCGGCCGCCGCGTCGTTAACGGAGTCTCGCTGGCCGTCAATCGTGGTGAGGTCGTGGGACTGCTAGGTCCCAACGGAGCGGGCAAGACCACCAGCTTTTATATGATCGTCGGCCTCATTCCTCCCGACACGGGACGGATCATGATCGGCGATGACGACATCACCGATGTCCCCATGTATCTGCGGGCTCGCAACTTCGGCATCAGCTATCTTCCGCAGGAGGCTTCGGTCTTCCGCAAGCTGAGTGTCGAGGAAAACATCCTGGCCGTGCTGGAAACGCAAAGCTCCGGATGGCAGGAGCGCCGCGCCAAGATGGAGAGCCTTCTAGACCTGCTGGGCCTGGTTCACATCCGCAAGAATAAAGGCTACGCGCTCAGCGGTGGCGAACGCCGCCGGGTCGAGATCGCTCGCGCGCTTTGCATCAATCCCAGCTACATCCTGCTGGATGAGCCGTTCAGCGGCATCGATCCCATCGCGGTACTCGATCTTCAGAAGATCATCTTCACCCTCAAAGAGAGCGGGATCGGCGTATTGATCACCGACCACAATGTTCGCGAAACACTTTCGGTGGTGGACCGGGCCTACATCATCAACGAGGGCCGCATCTTCCGGACTGGGACTCCCGAGCAGTTAGGAAACGATCCCGAAGTTAAGAGAGTCTATCTCGGCGAGAGTTTTACCCTAGTTTAGCTACTCCGCAGGGCCACAATCCTTCATCTAAGCATTTTGATTGCCGAACTCCAGTGTGAAACTGACTTTCTTAGGTTAGAATCAGTTTGGGAAACGTCCCCCTCACTTTTAAAGCATGGTATCTCTGCAGACAAAGCTGAATCTCAAGGTCACCCAGCGCCAAATCCTCACTCCAGGATTGGTGCAGATGGTCAGCGTCCTCGCGCTCAATAAACTCGAGCTCAAGGACATGATTAACGAAGAGATGGTCGAAAATCCGGTGCTCGATGAGTACTTGGAAACCGTGCCGACCATCGATGAGATTGCAGCCCGCGAAGAGCAGCGCGAGCGCGAAAGCGCCGCCTCCACTGCAGAAGAGCCCAAGACCACGCCGGAAGAGCGCGACCCCTTTGAAGAGGTCGATTTCGGCTCCTTCTTCAACGACTATCTCGATCCAGGGTACCGCAGCAATTCCGAGCTGGAGTCGATCGAAAAGCCATCGTTTGAGAACTTCCTCTCTAAGCCGACCACCCTCACCGACCATCTGATGTGGCAACTCGGCGCCATGCACGTGAAGGATGACGTGCTGGCAGCGGCAGAGTTGATCATTGGTAATCTGGGCGATGACGGTTATCTGCTTGCTACCGATGAGGAACTGCTGGAACTGGGCGCTGGCTCGCTGAGCGTGCTCGACGGCGGCGCAGCTCTGGAACAGGAGTTGGGCGCAGCCGAGAATGTTGATGCGGGTGCGGAAACTGTTCGTCCCAAGCTGGTTCCCAAGCCCGAGCTTCCTTCAAAGGCGCTCTTTTGCCGCGATGCACTGCACGAAGCCATCGATCTGGTGCGTCAGATGGACCCCATCGGCGTTGCCGCGCGCGACCTCCGCGAATGCCTGATGGCTCAACTCAAAGACCTGATGCGCGTGCACGACGAACGTGGTGGCGAGCCGGACATGCCGGAGCTGCTCGAAGACGCCATGGTGATTGTCGATAAGCATCTGCACCTGTTGCAAAACAAGCAGATTCGCGAGATTGGCCGCGCCATGAGTAAGAGCATGGAGCGCGTCGAGCGCTGCGTCACCCTCATCCGAACGCTCGATCCCAAGCCCGGCCTGCGCTACAACGTGCCCGAAACACGCCTCATTGAGCCCGACGTTGCGATCATCAAGCAGGGTGACGAGTACCTGGTCGTAATGAATGACGATGACCTGCCGCAGCTCCGTCTGAACCCGACCTACAAGAAGATGCTCAGCCGCGAAGGCAATGAGAAGGACGTGCGCAACTACGTCAAGGAGCGCTACAAGTCCGCCATTCAGCTCATCAAGAACATCGAGCAGCGCAAGCAGACGATCCTTAAGGTTTGCTATGCCGTCATCGGACGTCAGGCCGAATTCCTCGATTTCGGTATCGACTATCTCAAGCCGATGATGATCAAGGAAGTCGCCGAAGAGATCGGCGTGCATCCCTCGACGGTGAGCCGCGCCGTAGCCAACAAATATGCGCATACTCCGCAGGGAGTATTTGAGCTGCGCTATTTCTTCAGTGAAAGCGTGAATGGCCCCGAAGGCGGCGCGACCTCCCTGTTGATCCTGAAGCGCAGGGTCAAGAAGCTGATCGAGGAAGAAGATTCCGCGCGTCCGCTTACCGATGAGCAGCTCACCCGCATTCTGCAATCGCAAGGGATTCAGGTGACGCGTCGCACGGTGGCAAAGTATCGCGAGGACATGAAAATCCCCTCGACTCATCAGCGCCGGGTGAAGAAGTAATTCCTTTCCAGGTTCTTGAGATTGGCAGCGCCTCTCTTCTTCTGATATAACCAAACGCCCATGGTAGTTTTCATGGCGCGAGGCGGAGGCGTGTGCCTCCGTGTCGGTTGATTACAGGGCCAATCAATTTATGCCGATATCTATCGGTGTTGGTCCTTGCAAGTGTGCACACCCCAGCACAGAACGCTGGACAGTTCCAAGGAGGGGAATTCGAATGAACGTGGATTACACCGGTAGGCAATTCGACATCACTCCCAAGATTCGCAAGGAAGTCGAAGCAGGACTGGCGAAGCTTGTAAAGATTGTGGGCGAGAACTGCAGCAGCAAGGTGATCTTGACCGCCGAAAAACAGCGCCGGATCGCCGAAATCACGGTAACCCGACGGACCAAGAAACTGGTAGGCCACGGCGAAGCCACCGACGTTCTCGTCGCCATCGACGAAGCACTGGAGCACATTGAGAAGCAGGCGCTCAAGCTGAATACGCGCAAGCGCGACGGTAAGCGCGCCGAAAAGCCAACCTGGAAACGCGAGGCTCCCGAACCGGAGTTGCCGATTGCGGTCGGCGTCTCCGCCGTAACGGCTGTCCCGGTGGTGGTGCACAAGTTTCCGGCGAAGCCCAAGATGACCGAAGCTCACCTGGTGAAGAGTCAGGAGTCAGTGGCGCTACAGCCTATGACGATCGAAGAAGCAGTGAAAGAGTGTGAATTCCGAGACCGCGGTGTATTCATCTTTCGAGATAAAAAAGGCATCGTGCGTGTGCTGCATCGTCGCAAAGACGGAAAGCTGGAACTGATCGAAGTTCCCTAAACGCTCCTGAACGGGGCGGTGCCGAACAGAGTTTCCGATGAGCGTGTGCCCGGGGAGAACAGAGCCCCAAGGTCCACGCTCATTGCCTTTCAAGGGCAAAATTTCGGTATGCAAGAGCTCCTCCCAGTGATTCAAGTTACTGAGGTTTTACGCTTGACCTTTCTCCAGATCACCTTCTACTGCTAAATTACGCTTATGGCTCGAACGGATCGCAAACCTCGCTCCAGGAAAACTCCACAGCCGGTAACTCCGGAACCGGAGCGAAAGAACCCGGGCAGCAAAGCCAAGCTGGTGATGATCACCGGATTGAGCGGCTCGGGCAAAATCACCGCCCTAAAGGTTTTCGAGGACATGGGCTATTACTGCGTGGACAATCTGCCCGCAGAGTTGATTCCCAGCTTTGCCCAACTCATTGAGGATTCCCGCGATAACAAGAATGCAGCCATCGTGATAGATATTCGCGAGGGCAGCCGCCTCGAGCAACTCCCGGCAATCATCGGCGACCTCAAGAAGAAGCTGGATGTCACCCTGATCTACCTCGATACGAGCGATAAAGTGCTGGTGCGGCGCTTCAGTGAAACCCGCCGTCCCCATCCCCTCGGCTCCGTCGACTCGGTGCCCACCTCGATCATCAGCGAGCGCCGCCGGCTGGAGCCGATCCGCAACATTGCGGATCTGGAGATCGATACCTCGAAGTTCAACGTCCACGAATTGCGCACGCACTTGGTCGATCTTTTCAAGAGCAGTGGTGAAGAGCGCCAGCCGCTGCTGATTTCTACCTTGAGCTTCGGTTTCAAGAACGGTGTGCCGGAGAGCGCGGACCTGGTCTTCGACGTTCGATTCCTGCCCAACCCACATTTCATCCCTGAGTTTCGTCCCTACACCGGCAAGCATCCGCAGGTTGCAAAGTACATTCGCTCGTTTCCGCAAACGCAGGAGTTCATCAATAAGGTGATGGACCTTCTACTCTTCCTGCTGCCGCACTACATTGCGGAAGGGAAGAGCTACCTGACCATCGGATTTGGCTGCACCGGAGGCCAGCACCGCTCCGTATTCATGGCTGAGGAGATCAAGAAAAGGCTGGCGAAAGCGGATTTCCGTGCCAAGGTCGAGCACCGCGACTGCCCTCGTTAGCCTTATTCTTCGAGTTCCATCGAAAAGAACCTGGATTGAATTCGGCCATTTGGCCGAACTTGTGAATCTCTGTGAAGGGCGGGAAGCGTCATATCCGCGCCCCTTCGCGGCAGAATTGCTGACCAGCATTTCTTTCGTGCCCTGTTTTCCCGCAGCCTCTTCCAGTAGAATCAATGTTTGAACCCTAAATTTCCATCCCGGATGGGTCGCCATCCCATGAGTAGTTCATGCGCCGACTGATACGCCTGATGTGGTACGTCCGGCCGTACTGGCCCCAGTTATTTGCCAGTGTTGTGCTGTTTTCACTTGTCGGACTGCTGGAAGCGTTCCGTCTCGCCCTGTTCCGTCCTATCTTCGATCGCGTTCTTACCCCGGAGACGCCAGGCCGTTCGATGGCCCTGCTGACCATTCCCGGCACCCATCACATCATCTTCCTCGAAGATCTAGTTCCCAGCCACTTTCACAATCCGTGGACCGTGGTCGCTTTTGCCTTGGTCTCCTCCGTATTTCTTAAGGGCATCTTCGACTACATCGGCACCTACCTCGTGAACTACGCAGGCTTCGGCCTGGTGACCGATCTGCGCAACGAGATTTACGGAAGCGTGCTGCGTCGTTCGGCGGCGTTCTTTCAAAAGCATCCCACGGGAATGCTGGTTTCAGCCATCATTAACGACATCGACAAAGTACAGTACGCTATGTCGAGCGTGCTGGCGGAATTTCTCCAGCAATTTTTCATCTTTGTGTTTACCGCCGGACTGGTCATCTCCGCCGGTGGCAAACTCGCCTGGATTCTGCTCGCCTTTGTGCCCCTGATTATTTTTAGTTCGCGAAAGATCGGACGTCAGGTCAGGAGCACCACCCGCCGCGGACAAGACAAGCTCGCAGAAATACAGAACATCCTGCACGAGACTCTCACCGGCAACCGCATCGTCAAGGCCTTCAGCATGGAGATCTGGGAGACCATGCGTTTCAAGGCCGCAGCCAAGCGCCTGTTCAGCGCAAACATGCGCTCGGTCGTGGCCCTGGCCTTGAGTTCTCCACTAATGGACCTGCTCGGCGCAGTCGTAATCGCCTTGCTGCTCAATATGGGGCGGAACAGTATCAATCACGGCAAGATGACTATCGGTCTGTTCATGACGTTCATCGTCGCGACCATGAGCCTCTACCAGCCCGTGCGCAAGTTTGCCGCTTTCTACAATAATTTTCAGCAGGCGCTAGGGGCTTCGGAGTCGGTCTTCAAGTTCATGGACGCCAAGGACGAGGTGCGCGAAAAGGCTTTGGCGCGCAAGCTGCCGGGCTTCCATCAGTCCATAAAGTTTGAAGACGTACGCTTCTCCTACAGCGATGGCGAAGACTCACGCGAAGTCCTGAAGGGCATCAATCTCGATGTGAAGGCCGGCGAGATGGTGGCAATTGTCGGTGGCAGCGGTGCAGGCAAATCCACAATGGTGCATCTCATCCCCCGCTTCTTTGACGTCACCGGCGGACGCATCCTGGTCGACGGCATGGATGTTCGCGATGTTTCGCTTGCCTCTCTACGAAAGCAGATTGGAATCGTCGCCCAGGAAACAATGCTGTTCAACGACACCGTTCGTAACAACATCGCCTACGGCCAGCCCCACGTTTCGCAGCACGAGGTCGAACTTGCGGCCCAGGCGGCGCTGGCGCACGATTTCATCATGCGCATGCCCGAGGGCTACAACACGGTGATCGGCGAACGCGGCTTCCGCCTTTCCGGCGGCGAACGCCAGCGATTGAGCATTGCACGTGCCCTCCTGAAGAACGCTCCCGTGCTGGTTCTCGACGAAGCGACTTCGGCGCTGGATTCCGAAAGTGAAGCACTGGTACAAACTGCCTTGCAGAATCTGATGACGGGCCGTACTGTGTTTGTCATCGCGCATCGCCTGTCCACCGTGCGCAGGACCGATCGCATTATTGTGCTGGAGAATGGATTGATTGCCGACGAGGGCTCGCACGACGATCTGCTGTCGCGCCTTGGAACCTATCGCCGTTTGTACGATTTGCAATTTATGGATATGGATGCGCAGAAGCAGGGCGCTCCCGTGGAAGGAGGCGGAGAGTAATGTCAATCCGCTCCATGACTGGCTTTGCCCAGATCAAAGGTCAGCACGATAAGACCGCATACACCTTCACCGCAAAATCGGTGAATCACCGTTTCCTCGATCTTCACCTCCGGCTGCCCGGCAAATCCGACGTCTTCGAGCAGCAGTTGCGCAAGCTGTTCAAAGAGAAGATGCACCGGGGACACGTCGAGCTCACGCTTACCCTGGAGTACGCCGGAGCCTCCGGCATCAGTATCAATCGCGAACTGGTCTCGGGCTACGTAAAGGCTTTCCGCGATTTATCCGATGAACTCGACGTTCACGGAGAGCTCGATCTGAACGCCGTGTTCCGTTTAAACGGCGTGCTCTCGGCGTCCAGCGAGATGCCGGACGCAGCCGAATTGCAGGCAACGCTCCTCGCCGCGGCCGCCGAGTTGATCGATTCGCTCAATGCCAACCGCCGCCTCGAAGGCGACCACACGCGTGCCGAACTCGAGTCTCGCATGTACCAGCTTGAGCGCAACACCGCTGAGGTTGAAACACTTCGCGGCGCTGTGCTGCAGGCGCATCTTGAGCGGATACGGTCTCGCATGGCAGAGCTGCTGGAAGGCAAAGCCGATCCCGACCGCATTTTGCAGGAAGCGGCGATGCTCGCCGAGCGCAGCGACATTCAGGAAGAGATTGTCCGTCTGATGACCCACATCAAACACTTCCGAGCTCTGTTGAACGAGGGCGAGGATGTGGGCAAAAAGCTCGACTTTCTGCTTCAGGAGATGAATCGCGAGGCAAATACCATGCTCTCCAAGACTACCGGCCTTGCTGGAGATGCCATGCGAATCACCGAACTTGGCCTGGCGCTGAAAAGCGATATCGAAAAATCCCGTGAACAGGTGCAGAACGTCGAATGAGTCTGGTCTATATCATTTCAGCCCCCTCTGGTAGCGGCAAATCGACGCTGGTCAATGAGATCAAGCGCCTGGTGGACCGTCTCGATTTCTCCGTTTCCTACACAACCCGTCCCCCCCGGGGCAGTGAAGAAAACGGACGCGAGTACTACTACACCAGTCGCGATGTCTTCGAACGCATGATTAAAAACGGCGAATTCCTCGAATACGCCGACGTCTTCGGAAACTACTACGGCACGGCCAAAAAGTTTCTCGACGATGCCATTGTGCGCGGCCACGATCTGCTGCTCGATATCGACGTGCAAGGCGCCTCGCAACTCCAAACCCGTCTGCCGGGAGCAATCAGCATTTTTATTCTGCCTCCGACCAAGCAGGAGTTGGAGAATCGGCTGCGCCGCCGCAGTTCGGCTGAACGTATGACCGATGAGGCGGTAATCAGCCGGCGGCTGGAAACTGCCACCCGGGAGATTGAAAAATACGACAAATACGACTACATTCTGGTCAACGACAAGCTTGACGACTCGATCGACGCGCTGAAGGCAATCATTTTGACCGAACGCCTGCGCGAAGCTGGTCGTGAACCATCGCGAGCGGACGAGCAAAAGCTCGCAGAGCTCGCGAATGGCCGTAGACTGGAACGCATCAGGCCGAATCTTGGCCCGATTCTCGAAAGCTTCCGAAAGACTACGGTGTAATTCACAGGGGGAAACAAAAGTGGATCTCTACCATGGGTTCGACAGCAATTACCGTTACATTCTGGTGGCAGCCCGCCGCGCTCGTCAGTTGCAGTCCGGTGCAAGTCCATTAGTCGACACTACTTCCACGAAACCATGCCATATCGCCGCGCTCGAGCTTGAGGCCGATAAGGTGAAGTGGGAGACCACGCCTCTGGCGGTCGTTCCAAAGGCCGACGACGAGGAATCGGGCGCAGCCTAGTTACACTGGGAACATCGAAGAATGTTGGCCGGATCGCGCCGGGTTCTCCCGTCGCAATCATTTGTGTGCCTTCGGGCATCGAATCCAACTGACCGCCGGTGTTTGCCACTGCGGTTGCTTAGTTGTGCATGTTCTTGACTTGTGACTATGAAAATTGCACTGGGAGTTTCGGGCGGCATCGCCGCCTACAAAGCCGCTGAAATCGCGCGCCGTCTGCAGGACCGCGACATCCGCGTCCAGGTTGTGATGACCAATGCGGCGCAGGAGTTCGTGCGTCCGCTGACCTTTGCCGCGCTTACGGGCGAAAAGGTGATTACCGAGATGTTTTCGCAGCGCGACTCCAACTCGACGCTCGATTCCTCGGTGGAACATATCGGCGTGGCGCAGTCGATTGACGCGCTGCTGGTCGCACCAGCAACGGCTGCAACTCTCGCCCGCTTCGCCCACGGACTCGCCGAGGATTTTCTCTCGACCTTGTATCTGGCCACCACGGCTCCCGTGATCGTCGCTCCGGCGATGAACGTGAACATGTGGCGGCATCCTGCGACCCAAACCAATCTGCAAACCCTGCGTGCCCGTGGCGCGACCATTGTCGAACCAGGCGAAGGGTATCTTGCCTGCGGCATGACCGGCGAGGGACGGCTGGCCGACACGGACGTGATTATCGAAGCGGTGCTGGCCCGCCTTGCCCAGTCGCAGGATATGAAAGGCGAGCACGTCCTGATCTCCGCCGGCCCGACCTATGAGCCCATAGACCCGGTGCGCTTTCTCGGCAATCGCTCCAGCGGCAAGATGGGCTATGCCCTGGCCGAAGCCGCTCTCCATCGCGGCGCTCGGGTAACGCTGGTCAGCGGCCCCACGGCCCTCACTCCTCCCCCGGTTGAGGAACTTGTAGAGGTCGAAACCACCGCGCAGATGCGCGAGGCTTTGCTAGGCCGCTTCCGCCACGCAAGCATCACGATCATGACGGCTGCCGTGTCGGACTTTGCTCCGGCGAAGGTTTCAGGCCAGAAGATCAAGCGTGAAGCCGCGATGCATCTCGATCTCCAGCCCACCGCCGACATCCTTGCCGAACTCGGTAATACGCGCGCTCCCGGACAACTGCTCATCGGCTTTGCCGCCGAGACGCAGAATGTGCTGGAGAACGCGAGGCAGAAGCTCGCACGCAAACATCTCGATGCCATCGTCGTGAACGATGTTTCGCGCCCCGGCCTCGGCTTCGGTTCCGAACGCAATGCCGGTGAAATCATTACTGCCGACGACGCGACCGCGATTCCGGACATGAGCAAGCAGGAGATGGCCGACCGCATTCTCGACGCAGTTGTAAAACTGCGCGCCCGGCAACAAACTCCAAAGGTGACCGCATAAGCATGGCAAAGGTTCTGGACGAACAAAGCAAGAAGGCCGTTGCGGCCACAGTTCGCTATTATCGCGATCTTGGAATTTTCGACCTGTATCAGCGCGAAGTCCCCGAAGGTATGACCTTCGGCCGAACGCTTGAGCGCGAAGCACTGGCCGCAATCTCGTCGGAAGTTTACGACGCTCCTTCGGCCGCAGCCGTATCCGAATCTGCGGCCAATCCCGCGCAGGTTGCCGCCATCCAGGCCGACAGGCCCGCCGCCCTCCGCGTCATTCGCGAAGACATTGGCGATTGCCAGCGCTGCAAACTCAGCCAGGCACGCACGAACATCGTCTTCGGTGTCGGCGATCCGCAAGCCCGCATCATGTTCGTCGGAGAAGGCCCCGGTGCCGATGAAGATGCGCAGGGCGAGCCTTTCGTAGGCCGCGCCGGACAGTTGCTCAACAACATGATCACCGCCATGGGCATTCGCCGCGAAGACGTCCACATCGCCAACGTGGTGAAGTGCCGGCCCCCACAGAACCGCACTCCCGAGCGTGACGAGTGCGAGGCTTGCGGAGGCTTCCTCATGCGCCAGATTTCCGTTGTGCGCCCGGAAATCATCGTGGCCCTAGGTGCTACGGCAGCGAAGTTCCTTCTCGGCGTAACGGACTCGATGGGAAATCTCCGCGGGCACATCTACGACTTTCATCCTGCGCTGCATCCCAGCCTCAGTTCGCTGGCTGTCGCGCCCGAGCGCGATCCCGATTTCAAGACCAAGCTGGCGGTCACCTATCATCCCGCCTACCTGCTGCGTGACCCGCGCCAGAAGAAGGAAACGTGGCAGGATCTGCAGATGGTAATGAAGTATCTCGGCATGAAACCGCCTCAGCGCGCGGCAGAACGCCCGCCCGAATCTAATCACGAGTCATGATGTCTGCGGAACCCTCCGACTTTAGAGGTGTCATCCTGAGCGAAGCGAAGGACCCCGCCACGACGCAAATCTCCCGTGCTGATCCGGGCTCTCCAGCCAATGACCTGCTTTTCCCGTCAGCCCTTCCAGGGACTCAGACCGTCTATTGCGATGTCGCCTTGCCGGTGCCGCTCGATGCGATCTTTACCTATGAAGCCGGTGACCTCGACCCAATCGTAGGTGGACGCGTCGTCGTCCCCTTTGGCCGGGGCGCGGAGAAACGGCTCTCCGGCATCGTCACCCGAGTTCACAACGAGCCTCCCGAAACCCGCAAGCTCAAGCGCATCCTCCAGGTGCTCGACACTCTGCCCGTGCTCGATGACTCGCTGCTTGCCCTTGGTAAGTGGATTGCCCAGTACTACCTTGCGCCCATCGGAGAAGTCTATCGCACCATGCTCCCCTTGCAGGCGGAGTTCAGGCAGGCTTTCGGATATCGCATCACCGAGCTTGGCGAGGAAGCCCTCTTCGACTCCGCCAACGCAGGCTCCTCCCGCCGCTCGCAGCGCGATCCCGAGCACCAGATGAGCGAGTACGCAGTGCTCGACGCTTTGTCGGAAGGCGAGCTGGTGCGCGAAGAGCGTCTGCGCTCCGCCACCGGCGCCACGCGCGAAGTTCTGCGTGGCTTGCAGCAGAAGAAGTGGATTGTCCGCGAAGATCTCTCCGGTGTGCGCGATGCCCGCCGGATCATCAAACTCGTGGTCTTGCGTGAACCCACTAAGGCAAAGGAGCACAAACTCAACGCCGCCCAGCAGCGCATCGTAGAACTGCTGCGCGCCTCCGATGGCCGGATGCGCATAGAGGACCTGCGCGAAGCCGGAACCTCGCCGAGTTCGCTGAAGACTTTGGTAAAGCACGAGCTTGTCGAGATCGTGGAGGCCCCTGCCGAACAGTCCGTTCCGCACATGAAGCCCCGCACCACCCTGGAGTCCTGCTTTACTGCCCGCCAGAAAGATGCGTTGGCCACGATTCGCGCGAATGTTGACCAGCGCCATTTTCACGTGGCTCTGCTCCATGGTGTCACCGGCTCCGGAAAAACAGCCGTCTATCTTGCGGCCATGCAGTCGGTGTTGGCCGCCGGACGCGGCTCCATCCTTTTAGTTCCCGAGATTGGCCTGACCCCTGGCGTTGCCGCCGACCTTTACAGCATCTTCGGCGAAGAGATCGCCATCCTGCATTCTTCACTCAGCGATGCCGAGCGTGCCGAGCAGTGGCACCGCATCCGGCGCGGCGAGGCTCGCATTGCAGTGGGCACGCGTTCTGCAATTTTTGCGCCTGTGCGCGACCTTGCGCTCATCATCGTTGATGAGGAGCACGACAACAGTTACAAGCAGGAAGAAACCCCGCGCTACCACGGACGCGATGTTGCCGTCATGCGCGCCAAGGCCTTAGGCGCAACGGTCGTACTCGGTTCGGCCACGCCTTCGCTGGAAAGTTTCCAGAACGCCACCCGCGGCAAGTACGCCTTGATCGAACTGCCTGATCGCGTGCAAGAACGCCCCCTGCCCGAGGTGGAATTGATTGACATGCGCGAGGAGTTTCAGCAGACCGGCAAGGAGAGCGTCCTCTCGCGCAAACTGATCGAGGAAACCACCGCCCGCCTCGAACGCGGCGAGCAAGCCATGATCCTGCTCAACCGTCGCGGCTACTCTGCCTGGGTCATGTGCCGCTCCTGCGGAGACACTTTGCAATGTCGCGACTGCGCCGTCGCGATGACTTATCACAAGCGTCAGCATCGTCTGCTCTGTCACTACTGCGGATATCAGGCGCCTGTCCCCAAGACGTGTCCCAAGTGCGGCAGCGACTACGTGCAGTTCCTGGGTACCGGCTCAGAGAAGCTGGAAGACATGTTGCACGCCGCGTTTCCTAAGGCCCGCATCGGTCGGATGGATCGCGACACCGTGCGCGGACACGACGATTTCGAGCGCATGCTAAGCGAATTTCAGGCCGGCGAGATTGACCTGCTCGTCGGCACCCAGATGATCGCCAAGGGACACGACGTCCACGGCGTCACCCTGGTTGGCGTCGTCGGCGCCGATACTGCACTCGGATTGCCGGATTTTCGTGCCGCCGAGCGCACCTTCCAGCTGCTGACCCAGGTTGCCGGACGCGCCGGACGCGGTGACATGCCGGGCAAGGTCGTACTCCAGACACACTTTCCCGATCACTACGCAGTTCAGTTCGCCGCCCACCATGACTACCAAGGTTTTGCCGAGAAGGAGTTGCGATTCCGTGGCTGGATGCACTATCCTCCCTTCGATTCACTGGCTAACATCGTATTGCGCAGTGACAAGCAGGAAGAGGCTCTACGCTACGCCGGTGTGCTCGGGAACTGGTTTCAGAGTGTGCGGCATGAGGGAGTACGCATCATGGGCCCTGCTCCAGCTCCCATCACGCGATTAAAGAAGGATTATCGATTCCACTTCGTTTTGAAGGCCGGCAGTCGCGAGCGCCTCAACTCTGTTTTACGCGCCATGCTCGTCACCGCACAGCAACACAAAATCCCACGAACAAGCATCATAGTGGACGTGGATGCGATGTCGCTGTCGTAAGCTATCGGCGACGGCATAGGGTGGGCTAACTTTTTCCGGCATTACGGGTTTTACCTAATTAGCAAAAGATCCATCGGCCTGAGACAATATCTGTATTGATTTGGAGCCCGCTTTGTCATCCCGTTCACACACGCCCACCGATGTAGCTGCTGCACGCCTAGGGCGGGGCTCTGGCAACTTTTCGCTAAGGTTGGATCTGACGATTCCGGCGCGGGTCTCTGCAATCTCCCCGCTGGTCGAGTCCGTGATGACAGCCGTGCGGCGACACGCAAGATCCAAGGAAATGGCCATCGAGACTGCCCTGCGCGAGGCACTTGCCAACGCCATAAAGCATGGCTGTTCGGACGATCCCAAGTTGTACGTGCAATGTTCCGTGGTATTTGAGGATGATCACAGCGTGCTCATCGTAGTCCGCGATCCCGGCCCGGGATTTGACGCCAAAAGCCTCCCCGATCCAACCGAAGGCGAGCACCTGTATGAGAATCATGGGCGCGGCATCTACCTTATCAATCACCTGATGGATGAGGTGCACTTCAAGCGCAGAGGTGCGGAAATCCATATGCGTAGCCGCATCTAGTCAGCGCCCGCAGCCAGAGCCGGGTGGTGACAGGTGCCCCATATTAGCTTGCCTCTTTTGGCAAGCTTATGTGGGTTCTAATAAAGCCGCGCGAAGCGCGTTCCAAGCTCTCATCCGCCCACCTTCCGACTGTCGGGGCAGCACACCAAACTTGTATATTTCGGGATTGTGAGCGAGATGGCGAATTGCACTACGGATTTGGATATACCGATAGCTATCGCCTTGAGAAACGTGCCCACATACGGTCGAGAAACCGCGAGAAGATGCGATAACATCCCAACAGCAAAAGAGCGAAACAGATACCACAGAAGTCGTAGAAATCGTTTATGGATGCATCCGGTTTGCCGTGATTCGATGTGATGTTCAGAATCATCAGGAAGCCGACACATGCGCATGCCACGGCAAATTTCTTTTTCTTTGACGCTCCACTCCAAAACGCAACGACCTTAGGCTTGATGAAGGAAAGATATGCCAGCAATATCGCCAGAACAATAGCGAAGGTGAGGAGGAAGCCGCCCCATCCGAACAGGCGTGGCACATCCATGCTCAGTGCAATCAGGAATACGGTGGCAATTATGGTCGCGTAGAAAAGCCACATCCTCTGGGGTTCGTTCATGGAAACAGTTTACGCAGAGCGTTGAATATTTTCGAGAGCACATTGGGATAGTTGTCGACAACAGGCCATCTCACTCACTATCCCAAATTCCTCACCTTGGAGCCAGTGCTATCGATTCCCGTGCCTCAATTCCCGCGCCACCTGCGGAAACGACTTGTTCGCCACCGGAGCTGGCGTGAACGTAAGCAGCAGCATGATCAATGCCAGCAACGCCATCTTCACGCGCCCACGTCCCAGTTCCGGCCACCGAGGAACGCTCGGCTGCTGCAATCCACTCAGCGCCAGCAGAATTGCCCAGATCATCCATCCCACCCAGAAGAACCAGGCCATCACCACCAGCGTTCCCACAATGCCCCAGGAGAGGAACTTGTGCAGCTTTGGTGAGACGGCGAAGACCAGGTGACCGCCATCCAGTTGTCCGCCCGGAAGCAGATTCAGCGCTGTTGCCAGCATTCCGGCCCATCCCGCCAGCGCCACCGGATGCAGGTAATAGTGCGCCAGACCAGGTCCGCCGTGATGCAACAGCGCATGACCCAACTGGAAGATCAGCGGGAAGCCGAACTGCAGATCGGGATCTGAGTTGCCCGTAAGTGGATGCGACATCGCCAGCCCCGCCAGCATGGTCGGCACGGCTACAATGAATCCCGCAATGGGGCCTGCAATTCCGATATCAAACAGCGCTGCCCGTGATTCGATGTATCCGCCGATGCGGATGAACGCACCCAGTGTGCCGATCAGCGTGGGTGCCGGAATAAAGAAGGGCAGAGTCGCGCGAACCCTGTAGTGCCTGCAATAGAAATAGTGTCCCAACTCGTGTGAGAGCAGGATACCCATGATTGCCAGAGAAAAGGGAATACCCAGCAGCAGTTGCCGGGGACTCTCCCAAATCCACTGCACGGGAAACAGCGGCACTATTTCCTCGCCGCTGGCAAAGGCGTCCAGGTTGTGATTGAAATTGTATTGCAGGCGCGATCCCACAAGCGCCGTAGTGCAGAAGGTGAGTACCAGTAAAAGCAGCGGCAGCCAGTATCCAAGCCGATAGTCGTGCACCCGGGGTACCGCTGCAACTGCCTCGGGCAATGCAGGCTCGGGCAATGAGTTCCCGGGCAACGAATCAAAGCTGGGTTCAGACATCTACAAGATGCTCGCGGACGCAAAGCGGCACCGGAGCACCATCCCCGGGCCACGAGACTAATCGATGGACTGCAATTCCTTACCGGGCTTGAAGCGAACGGCTTTTCCCGGAGGAATGTTCACTTCAGCACCGGTTCGCGGATTCCGGCCAATACCGGTTTTGCGCGGACGCACGTTGAAGACGCCAAAACCGCGCAATTCAATGCGATCGCCCTCGGCGAGAGCTTTCTTCATGCTGCCGAAAACAGTCTCAACCGCGCGCTCGGCCTTCGTCTTTGTGACTCCGGTGCGGTTCACCACTTCGTTGATGATGTCCAGTTTGATCAAACCTAGGCTCCCGGCGCTTCAGATTGAAAATCAAGGGCTTACCTACTGATGCTAGAAAATGAATGGGGCCTTGTCAACGTGCCCGCTGGTCTTCCGCACTAGTGGCGCGATATTACCACGACTTTCTCGCCGTCCTGAATGCTGAATGTTAAGATGGCCCTACAGCCGTGCTGCTGCCCTTCTAATTTCAAATATGGCGTACGAGGAAGCTAAGACGAATGGCAATTAAGAGCGATCGTTGGATCCGGGAAATGGCGCAAACGCAGGACATGATCAGCCCTTTCTGCGAGAAGCAGATGCGGGAAGGCGTTATCAGTTATGGGCTTTCGTCCTATGGTTATGATCTGCGAGTGGCCGACGAGTTCAAGATTTTCACCAACGTAAACTCCGCCGTCGTCGATCCCAAGAAGTTCGACGAGCGCTCGTTCGTCTCCATTCGCGCCGACAGCATCATGGTTCCGCCGAACTCTTTCGCCCTGGCGCGATCGGTCGAATATTTCAAGATTCCCCGCGATGTCCTCACCATCTGCGTCGGCAAGTCCACTTACGCGCGCTGCGGAATCATCGTCAACGTCACCCCTTTTGAGCCAGAGTGGGAGGGGTTCGTAACTCTCGAAATCAGTAACACCACCCCCTTGCCTGCGAAGATCTACGCCAACGAGGGACTCTGCCAGATCCTGTTTTTCCAGGGTGACGAGGCTTGTGAGATCAGCTACAAGGACAAATCGGGAAAATACCAGAACCAAACCGGCATCGTGCTGCCCAAGCTGTAGGCGATGAAAACCCTGCGCCTCCGCCTTACCTCGACCGATCTTTCAACCGACCCAGCTCTGCTTCAGGCCGCCAAAATCCTCCGATCCGGCGGCCTCGTCGCCTTTCCCACCGAAACAGTGTACGGACTTGGCGCGAACGCCTTGGACGCCCACGCGGTCGAGAAGATTTTCGAGGCCAAGCAGCGCCCCCATTGGGACCCGGTCATTGTTCACGTTGCCGACATCGTCCAGGCCCGCAAATTAGTGTTGGAGTTTTCCGAGTCGGTCGAACGTCTCGCCGCAGCCTTCTGGCCCGGCCCTCTAACAATGTTGCTGGGTCGTGCCGCGGTCATTCCGGATATCTGCACCGCTGGCCGCGAAAAGGTCGGACTGCGCATGCCCTCCCATCCCGTGGCCATGGCTCTGATCGCCGCCGCCGGAGTGCCGGTCGCCGCTCCCAGTGCCAATCGCTTCGGACACACCAGTCCAACCACTGCCGCTCATGTACTGGCCGACCTAGACGGCCGCATCGACGCCATTCTCGACGCTGGCTCCAGCGCCATCGGTGTCGAATCCACCGTGCTCGATCCCACGACCGATCCGCCCATCATCTACCGCCCCGGTGGAATCACCCTCGAACAGATTCGCCAACTGCTGCCCAACGTAGTCGTAGCCAAACCTAAAATCTCAGATGAGGTTCCGCCCGAGTCGCTCGAATCTCCCGGCCTCGGCATTCGGCACTATGCTCCGCGCGCACGAGTAATCCTGGTCGAGAGCGAGAATGAACTCACTGCCGTCGTGGAGCGCGAGGCGCAGCACTCTCGTGTCGGCGTATTGCTGCCCTCAGAGTGGACCTCGCCGGAATCGGCTTCGGCCATTGTGCCCTGGGGAAACTGGAATGAACCCGAGTCACTTGCCCGCGATTTATACGTGCAATTGCGTGCCCTCGACGAACGCTCCGTCGACGTGATTGTCTGTCCTCTACCCCCGGCCACCGGCATCGGAATGGCGATTCGGGACCGACTCCGCAAGGCCGCGAAATAGCGTTTTTCGCGAAATAGCGTTTTTATTGAAGGGTCATCCTGAGCGAAGCGAAGGACCCTCGTGCCGTCCAAATATCCCGTGCAGCATCCAGGATTCTCAACCGAATTCGATTTGGTACTCCCTCTGAACGCGCAACAGAAAAGCCCGCACCAGGCGGGCTTCACGGTTAATAAATGTCTCTTCTACTTCGATAATTCGCCTTCTTTAAATAAATAACGAATGCTGGACTTATAAACCAAAAGGTTGGACTGTCCACCCGAACGGTTGAGCTTGATGCAGTTCTTGTCATACCACTCGATAATGCCGTGCAGTTCCTCGCCGTCACGAGTCACCACCACTATCGGAGTCTTGCTCTGCATCTGCTTCTGATAATAGAAATTTTCTGCGTGGGTCTGCTCCGCAGGCGCAGTCTTCTTGGACGATGTCCCAGGAGCGCGTTCGGTGCCACGTTCAGCACTGCGCTCGGAGGGTCTTACAGGGCGTTCGCGACGCTCTGAGCTTGCTTCCGTCACCCGCGCCTGTTCGCGATTGAGTGAAGGGCGAATCAATTTGCGATTTCCGAAGCTCTCCAGCTCGGGTGCTCGAACCACGGCAGTCGAATCTGGTCCGTTTCTCATTGGAATCCTCTCCCCAGCGGGAGTATTAAAACAACGCACACCATAATTCCTCCCTGAGGACAGGGTTTTGCCCGCACATCTCAAGCTGCGAGACTGGTTTCCTGGAAGGGAATTGCAGTGATTCGTTCCCACACCCTACCACACGCGCGGGGCCAAAAACAATAACTGTTATCCGTTCGATAGGACGAACACTGGTGCTTCCGGGATGCCAGATCCAGTGGCGCGGTCTAAGAATTTTCGTGGGAGCTAAATTTCAATCGAACTGGAATAACCGTCCAACGAAAGCGAGCGAAGCAGATTGCGCCGCATCCCATTCTGTACATCGCCCAGACCGTCGCTGGCGCGCACGATCCAGTCGAAACTTACCTGCCCGGCGATGCGGGCCAACTCGGCCTGCAAATCCTGGTTGTGAACCAACTCGGCCGGCCCCGATTTCAGGAACAGCAGATCCTCGAGGATTGAGTAAAGCACGGCGATCAGCAGGTCGGTCTTTTCCTTGCCCTCGCCGCCAGCGCGGTAGGCTTCCGTTGCTCGGAACAGTGCGGAGTGGTCGTTGTCGCCCATCGCCGTGGTCAGCAGCAGCAGGGCATCTTTGCGCGCCGTCAAATATCCGTTCAGGTCAAAGCTGCGGGCGCGCCCCACGGCACCGCCGCACAACCGCGCCACCAGTTTCTTCTGCACTGCAGTCCACTCCGTGCGCATCGCCAGATCCTGCCCAATCTCCTCAGCGGTCAGCGGTGCCAGCCTCAGCGTGATGCAGCGGGAGCGAATCGTCGGCAGCAGCGCGTTCGAATTCTCCGCCAGCAGAAAGAGTGTGGCAAAATCCGGCGGCTCCTCCAGAACCTTGAGCAGCGCGTTCGCCGCCTCTTTCATAAAATTCGATTCGGAGAAGATGTAGAACTTCTGTCTGCCTTCGCTCGGGCGGTAGTACATTTCGCTGATCACGTGCCGCACCTGGTCCACCTTCACCAGCATCTGCGGCGGGTCGGGGGGAATCACCAGAACTTCGGGATGGGTCTGCACGAAAATCCGTGTCTCGCGCTTGTCGCTGTCGCGCAGGTTATCGCGGGCTTCCACGGCCTCGGCAAAGCGTTGGTCCAGCGCATCGGCCTGCGCAATTCGTTCGCAATTGCGACAGACCCCGCAGAAATCTGGCAGTCCATCCTCCGCCGTCGGACGATTCAGGCAGTTCACGGCCTTGGCCACCATCTGCGCCAGCGTGAACTTTCCCGAGCCGCGCGATCCCGTCAGGATGATGGCGTGGGGCAGGTGGTCGCGCGCGATCATCTCGCGCAGGCGTCCCACTGTCGCGGCGTTTCCGTGGAACTGTTCGAATCCCATACCTAGCTCCGCCTAGCCAGCAGCCGCTCGCGCACTGCGGTTACCACTTCCTTGTGAACGGCGTCCATTGGACGGCGTGCGTCGATCACGGCTACCCGCTCCGTCTCGCGTCGCGCAATGGTCAGAAACTGCTGATGCACCCGCTCGTAGAAGGCCCGGTTCTCCTGTTCAAAGCGATTCTCGTCGCCCTCGCCGTCTGCCACCATATTTCTCCGCCGTGCCCGTGCCAGGCTGGCCGCCACGTCGTTGTCCAGCAGCAGCGTGAGGTCGGGCTGCAGTCCCAGGCAGATCACGCGATGCAGGGTTAGCACAGCATCCGCTCCCAGCTGCCGTCCCGCGCCCTGGTATGCTTCAGATGAGTCCGTAAAGCGATCGCACAAGACCCAGGTACCGCGATTCAACGCCGGAAGAATGAGCTCGGAAATCTGCTGCGCCCGCGAAGCAAACATCAATGCCAGCTCCGCCAACGGAGCCAGCCCATGGGTGCGCGAATCCACCAGGATGCCGCGAATGCGCTCGCCGATCTCGGTTCCGCCTGGTTCGCGCGTGGTTACAACCTCTATCCCTTCGCTTCGCAGAACCATGGCAAGCCGCTCCAAATGCGTGCTTTTGCCGCACCCGTCCAGCCCTTCGAAGGTGATAAACCGTCCGTCTTTTGCTCCGCGCCGCACAGGTGAATAATAGCAAAGCGGAAGCTTCGCACCTCAACTCGTCATTTCTGCATCTGTTACACTCGAAAACTTGCCACCGGGAGCGCCCTTCGGCGCACGCGAATTGCGAGCAATCGGACCTCTTTCTAGCGTGGCGGAATTCTTGTCGTCGAACCCAAACTTTTTCAGGAGTAACAATGCGAAGGTTGCAAGGTGCGTGGTTGGTATCGGTTCTGGTTTTCGGCATTGGAGTCGCTTCCGTTTTCGCCCAGAGTGGTCCCGCTCAGAGCAGTTCCATCAAGACTTCCGGCTTTTCGCTGGTGGAAACCATTGCCGTGGATGCCACCGATGCCCCACGCAAAATCTTCCACGCCCGGATCACGATTCCCGCAACTCCTGGCGATTTTGTGCTCTCGAACCCCAAGTGGATTCCCGGAGAACACGGTCCCACCGGTCCCATCGTTGACACCGCCGGAATCTATTTCCACGGCAATGGACAGGTGCTCCGTTGGCATCGCGATCCCATCGACATGTACGCCTACCACGTCGATGTCCCGGCAGGCGTGACCTCCATCGAGGCAGCTGTTGATTACCTCAGTCCGATCGAAATGCCGGGCGGCTTCAGCGCCGGTTCGTCAGCCACTGAGAAGCTCGCCGTACTTTCCTGGAACTGGTTTGCGCTCTATCCCAAGGGCAGCGGCTCTGACGACGTAGGCGTGAAGGCGTCACTCAAACTTCCGGCCAACTGGCAGTGGGGAAGCGCCTTACCGTCTTCCTCTGCAACGTCGGGCTCCGTTGAATTTGCCTTGGCATCGCTCACCACCCTGGTGGATTCGCCGGTGGCAATGGGGCAGTACCTGAAGAAGGTTCCGCTGCAATCAGGAAAAACTCCTGCGCATCAAATGGACATTGTGGCTGACTCTTCCGCTGCTCTTGAGATGTCATCGCAGCAGGTAAAAGCCTTCGACAATCTCGTTGCAGAAGCCGGTGCGCTCTACGGAGCGCGGCACTATCGCGACTATCATTTCCTGCTCACGCTCAGCGATCACGTCGCCCACTTCGGACTGGAGCATCACGAGTCCAACGACAGTCGTGTAGGAGAAGGCTACCTGACCGATCCTCCGCAGTGGACACTGGGAGCATCGCTCCTGCCGCACGAATACACTCACTCATGGAACGGCAAGTATCGTCGCCCTGTAGGCTTGGCGACACCGGATTACGAAGTTCCCATGCAGGGCAATCTGCTCTGGGTTTACGAAGGGCTCACGCAATATTTCGGCTACGTGCTCACCGGGCGTAGCGGCCTGCAGACGCCCGAACAATGGCGCGAACAGATGGCACTGATTGCGATGATTTTCTCGCACCGTCCCGGCCGCAACTGGCGTCCGCTGGAAGACACCGCCACCGCCGCGCAGGATCTCTACGGCGCATCCGACGCGTTCAGCAATTATCGTCGCGGCGTGGATTATTACGAGGAAGGCGCCCTGATCTGGCTGGAGGCCGACACCATCATTCGCCAGAAGAGTGGCGGCGCCAAGTCGATGGATGACTTCGCCCATATCTTCCATGGCGGCCAGAACACGCCGCCCGAAGTGAAGACCTACACCTTCGACGATGTCGTCAACACTCTGAATCAGGTTCAGCCCTACGACTGGCGCGGATTCCTCACCGACCGTGTCCTGAAGGTTGCCGAGCATGCTCCGCTCAACGGCATCGCAAACAGCGGTTGGATGCTGGTCTATACCGATCAACCAAACGCCATCGAGAAGCTGCGTGAGCAGCAGGGGCGCGGCTTCGATCTCACCGCCTCCATCGGCCTCATGCTCGGCAAAGACGGCATAGTGGCAGATGCGATCGAGGACGGCGTCTCGGCCAAAGCCGGCATCGGCCCAGGCATGAAACTCATCGCCATCAATGGTCGCAAGTATTCGCACGAACTTATGTTGGCGGCTCTCCGTGAAGCGCAGAAATCGCACCAGCCTTTGCAGTTGCTGCTCGAGAACACCGAGTACTACCGTACTTTTTCGCTCAACTACTTCGACGGAATCCGCAACCCTCATCTGGTGCGCGATGCCAGCAAACCAGACGTGTTGGGCGACATTATCAAGCCGAAAGTGACCACTCTGCCCGTGCCGATCCCGGGCGGTGAGTAAGAATACTCAGAAAGAAGAGGGCCGCCAGCGATGGCGGCCCTCTTCTTTCTACCCGCGCTCAACGCGGAAATCGAAACAGCCAGCCTTGCGGTCGCGCACCTCGATGTAGTCCACCTCCGGGTTCGCCAGCAGATCAAAAATCCGTGCTTCGGCCTCGCCGGGCTCCGTGTAGACCTGTGCCAGCAACTTCGGTCCTTTGGCATATGCATTGAGTACGGAGGCGTATTGGCGAAGGTCGGCTGGATACCCGCCATTCTCGGCATATCGTGTGCATGCGCCGGCGTGGATGTAAACCGGACCGGGCAGTGGCAGGCTTTCTATCCCGTCGAATGGATCGTAGGTGAAGAGCGTGCGTTGTTCATCTCCCACGCGGAACGTGCGTAGGCAATGGCGGCAGGGGCCATAGCCGGTAGCCGTGTCGGTGTGTGCGGGATGATTGTAGCGAGGGGCAACGCCTGTGGCGCGCACAGAGTCTGCAACGTTGGTCGGAATGGCGATAATACGCATCTGTTAAACCTCTGCGGGAATGTTGTAGTGGCTTTCTAGATTGCAGTTTGCGTCGAAGTCGCCGATCGTTCTATCCACTTCTTGCTGTGGTATTCGGGGCTCATGGCAGGGAATTGCAAAGCAAGAAACGGATAGTGACTGCGCGGTCGGCTGGCTAGGATAAGAGCAAGGAGGAAGGCGCATGATCGACGAAGTGAAATGCTGGCAAGCGGTCGAGGCCAGAGACAAGAGTTTCGATGGGAAGTTCTTCGTTGGCGTTCTTACCACCGGAATTTTCTGTCGCCCAAGCTGTGCTTCACGTCGGCCATTGCGGAAGAATGTGCGTTTCTACGCGACAGCCTCCGAGGCGCAGGCCGACGGATTGCGCCCGTGCCTGCGCTGCAAGCCGCTCGAAACCAATCCACTCGAACTGCAGTCCGACGCTGTCCGCGAACAGTTCCAGGGCGTGTGTAGATATATCCGCCAGAATCTCGACAATCGTGCGGCCTTGAAGCTGGATGCTCTCAGCAAACGTTCCGGACTGAGCCCGTTCCACTTCCAACGCACATTCAAAGCCGTGGTCGGCGTAACACCCCGGCAATACGTGGAGGCAATTCGCATGCAGACCCTTAAGGAAAATTTGCGCGATGGCGAGTCCGTTACAGATGCCATATACGGCGCTGGTTTTGGCGCGAGCAGCCGTGTTTACGACGGCGTACATACACGGCTCGGCATGACTCCGAAGCAGTACCGTAAGGGCGGCGAAAACGTTGAGATTTCCTATGCCACGGCAGATACGCCTCTGGGAATGATTATGATCGGTGCGACGGATCGCGGCCTCTGCTTCCTCGAATTCGGCGACTCATCGCAGGAGTTGTTGGAATCGCTTGAGCAGGAGTATCCGGCAGCCACCCGCGTGCCGATGTCAGAGCCCTACTCGGCGCAGTTCACCGGCTGGATGCAGGCTCTCGCCGGCTATCTGGAGGGCGAGCGAGCTCTCAGCAAAATGCCTTTGGCACTGCACGGGACGGCCTTCCAAATCAAAGTGTGGCGCTATCTGCAAACCATTCCGGCTGGCAGCGTTGAATCCTACGCCGAGGTGGCAAAGGCCATTGGACAGCCAAAGGCCACACGGGCCGTGGCCAATGCTTGCGCCTCGAATCGAATCGCGCTGGTGATTCCGTGTCATCGCGTGATTCGCGGGGACGGTGGTCTGGGAGGATATCGCTGGGGAGTAGAACGTAAGCGTGCGCTGCTGGATGCGGAACGCCGAGCGAAGAAAAATCAGCATTCTATGAGACCATACTGAGTTCCTGCCGTCTTCGGCGTCATTGGAGATCTTATGCTCAAGGGATTCCGTGAGTTCATCATGCGGGGCAATGTTATTGATCTTGCCGTTGCCGTGGTCATTGGCGCTGCCTTCGGAGCCGTAATCACCGCGTTTGTCGCCAACATCTTGACGCCGCTCATTGCCGCCATCGTCGGCAAGCCTGATTTCTCGGCCCTTGTTGCAAACATCAATGGCAGCGAGATCAAGTACGGACTGTTTCTGAATGCGCTGATTTCTTTCCTGCTGATCGCGGCCGCCGTGTACTTCACCATGGTCGCGCCCATGAATCTGTGGAAGGCTCGCCAGGCACGCGGGCAGGCCACGCCCGATCCCACAACAAAGACCTGCCCTGCATGCGTCGAAACCATCGCCATTGCTGCCCATAAGTGCAAGTGGTGTGGGTCGGAACAGGCAATCTAGGCTCCGTCGCCTCCGGCAGGCCCTGACTTTTGCGGTCGTGGCTTGCCTCAGTGGCGAAGTTCCGCGATAATAGATGCTTGCTGCAAGTGTGTCCTGACGATTGTCTGGTCATTCCTTTGTGGTAGGCCCGTGGCGGATGTCAATCCGCCTAGGTACCAAGGTGCCGCGGGCATCACAGCGTTCGAATCAAGGCTGGCGTAGCCGGTTGCGATTTCCGGTCTCCGGGAGCAAAGCTCACCGGGGATGTCGAGCGCTGGAGTGAAACGAAGAGAGGAAATAAGCCTGTGTTAATGATTCGTCTTTCGCGCCGTGGTGCGCGCAAGCAGCCTGTATATCGTATCGTTGTCATCGAAAAGGACCGTGCGCGCGACGGTCGTTCGATTGAAGTTGTCGGCCTCTACAATCCGCGCACAACCCCTGCAACGGTTGACCTGAAGAAGGATCGCATCGATTACTGGCTCGCCAAGGGCGCCCAGTTCTCGCCAACTCTTGCGCGCCTTTACAAGAATGCTGCTGCCGCAGCACCGGCTCCGGTTGAGCCGGTAGCCTAAGCGAGGAGCAAACGCCAATGCCTGCCAATCTGCCCGAACTAGCAAAAGAGCTGGCCAAGGCTCTCGTGGATTCTCCCGAGGAAGTTTCCGTTCTGGCCGCCGGTGACAGCGAGTACGTAAAGCTGGAGCTGGAGGTCGCAGAAGACGACTTGGGCCGCGTGATTGGCCGTTCCGGACGTACCGCCCGCGCGTTGCGCACCGTCCTCTCCGCTGCTGCGGAAAAGAACGGTCAGCGCTGCTCGCTCGATATTGTTGAATAGCGGTATGACCATGGAAACCGGCGACGCCGCATTTGTAACCATTGCGCGCGTGGCAAAAGTGCAAGGCCGCGTAGGAGAAGTTCTCGCGGAACTGTACACCGATTTTCCTGAACGGTTTGAGCAACGGCGCACACTCTACGCGTGGACTGCAGGCAGCGATCAGCGCCGCGAACTGCACCTCGAAGAGTACTGGCCCCACAAGGGCGGCATGGTCTTCAAGTTCGAGGGCGTGGACTCAATCGAAGAAGCTGAAAAGCTGCTCCGATCCGAGATTCAGATCCCTGCCACCGAACGCGCGGAGCTCGAAGAAGGCGCATTCTACGTAAGCGAACTGCTGGGATGCTTGGTAGTTGAGGTGAGCCAGGCAGAACGCACGGTCGGAACCGTTGTAGATGTAAATTTTGGGGCCGGAACAGCCCCGCTGCTCATCGTGAATAACGAAAGCGGTAAAGAGTTCATGATCCCCTTCGTCGAAAGCTTCACAAAGAAGCTGGACGTGAAGGCAAAACGGATCGAAATGCAATTGCCGGAAGGCATGCTGGAACTGGACGCTCCGCTCAGTGCGGGGAACAAGGTTCGGCAGCAGCCCCCGGAACAGAGATAGGCAGAGGCCGGAACTACAGAGGACGGAAGTGCGGTTCGAGATCGTTACCATCTTTCCCGAGTTTTTCTGTGGTCCCCTGGATTACGGCATTGTGCGCAGGGCGCGCAACGCCGGGCTCATTGAAATCGGACTCCACGACCTGCGAGCGTTTACGCAGGACCGGCACCGCACGGTGGATGATCGTCCATTCGGCGGCGGCGAGGGAATGTTGCTGAAACCCGACCCGCTTTTCGAATGCGTCGAATCCCTGGGCGTTGCGCCAAGAGCAGAGCGCGTGAGCGGAGCGGCCAAGGAATCGGTCATCATCCTCTCGGCGTCGGGAAAGATGTTTTCCCAGGCGATGGCGCAAGAGTTGTCAAGGCTCGACCGCATTACGTTTCTGTGCGGACGTTACGAGGGCGTGGATGAACGTGTAACCGAACATCTCGCTGACCGCGAGGTTTCGGTGGGCGACTTTGTGTTGAGCGGCGGAGAGCTTGGAGCCGCGCTCATCCTGGACTGCGTAACACGTCTGCTGCCCGGAGCGTTGGGCAATGAAGCTTCGAATAAAACCGAAAGCTTCAGCGGAGTGGAAGCAGAACCAAGGTTCGATAATCGCGGGAGGCTGGAGCCGGATTCCACCGTAGCAACCGGCGGCCTGCTCGATTATCCGCATTACACGCGACCCGCGGATTTCCGCGGCATACCGGTTCCTGATGTGCTGTTGAACGGGAACCATGAAGAGATTCGGCGTTGGCGACGGCGCCGCGCACTGGAAAAAACGCTGAGAAACCGCCCCGACCTTCTGGAGAAGGTGGCGCTCAGCGCGGAAGACAAAGCCTTGGTTCGTGAATTAAAGCTTCGTGAGTTAAAGCTTCGCGAATTGAAACGCGAAGCCGAATAAATTTAGAAAGATTACGGGATCGACCAGGGCTCGCTGCCCAGGCACCCGAGAAGAGAAGAGGAAATAGCTATGTCGTCATCTCCCATCATTACCCGGTTGCTTGCGAAAGCGCAGCGCACGGACCTGCCCAGTTTCGCGGTGGGTGACACTCTCAGAGTTCACGTGAAGATCAAGGAAGGCGATAAAGAACGCGTCCAGATCTTCGAGGGCATCGTAATCAAGAAGGCCAATGGCCAGCAGCCCAGCTTCACGGTTCGCAAGATGAGCTTCGGCCAGGGTGTCGAGCGTATCTTCCCGCTCGGCAGCCGCATCATCGAAAAGCTGGAAGTGGTTCGCTCCGCCAAGGTGCGTCGCGCCAAGTTGTACTACCTGCGCGCACTGCGTGGCAAGGCTGCCCGCTTGAAGGAAGTTGATCGCGTAAAGTAGGTTCACGCGATTTGCAAAATTGGCCACAAGATCGCAGGCAAGGGGCGAGGTGTATCCTCGTCCCTTGTCTGCGATTATTTTTGTCTATTTAGCCGCGGACGAAATAGAATACAACCCCCAGTCCGCAGAGAATCATTGGCCAGTGCTTGACAGAGATGTAGAAGAGCTGGTCGCTGTCCCGAAAAATGCGCCTTCGTCTCGGGTGGCTTCCAATATTCGCGGGGAGGGTGCCTTCGTCTAGAGATATCAGAAATCGAACGACACTCGCCGCTATCAGAAATGAGGCCAGTTTCGGCCACCCATGCTGCTGGTAGTAGTTGTTGTCGTGATAGCTCGATCTAATCAGTAACTCAGTTCCCAAGCACGACGCGAACAATACAACGACCACTAATATTCCGCGTCCTCGCCAGGCGATCATCATCGGAAGAAATTAGACCACAGCTCTGCTCCCGATCAAAGCATTGTCTCTCTCATTAGTAATCCACGCTCCTTCCCCTTCTCCGCTTCGCTTAAGTTCTTCCGCCGCTCGCCGATAGCATAAGAGAAAGCGGGCAACTTCGATGATTGAACTCACCCGGCTCAACGGCCACCCCATCATCATCAACGCCGAGCTCATCAAGTCGGTAGAGCAGAACCCTGACACCGTCATCACTCTCGTTACGGGAGACAAGATGGTTGTTCGCGAACCGGCTCCGGAAGTTATGCACCGGGTCATCGCCTACCGTCGCAAGCTTCTCATTGAGGACGCGCGCGCGACTGCTCCGGACACGGAGCAGCCTGAGAAGCCATACGACCCCACCGTCGAGCCCAAGGAGTAGAGCCCATCGTGGACAAGGGAACTGTTGCCGGAATCGTCGTCAGCTTCGGTGGAATCACCGCAGGACTTCTGCTCGAGGGCGGAAAGCTCACCCAGATCTTCCAGCCCACTGCCGCCCTCATCGTCGCCGGAGGGACGATCGGTGCCGTCCTCTTGCAGTTTCCTCTCAGCACCGTATTCACCGCCGTGCTCGATTTAGGGATTGTCTTTTTCGAGCCGCGATCCAAGGCAAAGAATGAAATCCACCGCCTCACAAACCTTGCACAAAAGGCACGTCGCGACGGCATCATCTCGCTCGACGCCGAACTCCCGCACATTGTCGATCCATTCATGCGCCGCGCTCTCATGCTCGCCGTCGATGGCACCGAGTCCAGCGAGTTGCGAGCCATCATGCAACTTGAACTCGACTCCAGCGCCGAAGCCGAAGAAGAGTTGTCCCGCGTCTACGAAGCCGCTGGAGGTTTTGCCCCGACCATAGGAATCATCGGCGCCGTGCTCGGCCTCATCCAGGTCATGCAGCATCTCGACAAGATCGATGAAGTAGGACGCGGCATCGCCGTAGCCTTCGTTGCCACCATCTACGGCGTCGGATTCGCGAATCTCATCGCTTTGCCCATCGCCGGAAAGTTGCGCCATCGGCTGCGCGTGCGCCAGATTGTGCGCGAGTTGTCTCTGGAAGGCGTGGTCTCAATTCTTGAGGGACTCAATCCCCGCATGTTGGAGGCGAAGCTCAACGGCTTCCTCCAGCAAATCACCGAAAAATCGAACTCCGCCACGGAACTCGAACCTAACTCTCGAAGCAATGCGTCTGGACTGCGATGAAGAGACGAAAAAGGCAACATGGCAATCAGGAGCGATGGATGGTCTCCTACGCCGATTTCATGACCCTGCTTTTTGCCTTCTTCGTTGTCCTTTACTCATCGTCACAGGTGGACAAAGCCAAGATGGCGAAACTCTCCAGCGCCATCACCGCCGGATTCCAGGAGCTCGGAGTCGGTTCAGGCCCGGGCGTCCCTGTCCTGGTCATTCCCGGCACCACGACCATTCCAGCCGCACATCCTGCCCGCGCCCAGGACACCGCCGAAGCCATCCGCCGCAAGCTTGAGGCCGATCTCGCCGAAGAGCTCAAGCGGCACACGGTCTCTCTGCGCGAAACTCCCGAAGGCCTTGTGCTCAGCCTGCGTGAGGTTGGATTTTTCGACAGCGGCTCTGCCGCCCTGCGCGCCAGCTCCCTGGAAACCTTCGATCGTATCGGCTCGGTCCTCGTCTCGGTCGGCAGCAATCTCCGCGTTGAAGGCCACACCGACAACGTCCCCATCCATACGCTTCAGTTCAATTCCAACTGGGAACTCTCTACCGCCCGCGCCACCGAAATCATCCGCCTGCTTCTCACGCGCGAAGGCATCGGGCCCCAGCGCCTCTCCGCCGCAGGCTATGCCGAGTACCACCCCATCGCCGAAAATGCCAGCGAAGACGGCCGCCGTCTCAACCGTCGCGTCGACATCGTCATCATCGCCCCGCACGAACTCACTCCCCCGCCAGCCACCGCGCCTTAAACCTCGGGTGGCCCACATCCGCCTTCCTTTGGCGAATGTGGGAACCAGTAATCCATCCTCCGCCAGCTCTTGCCCCTGCTGTTGTTCCTGTCTTTCTGAGCGTTAAGAAAACTCACACATCCTGCGTGATAAAGAATTCCCTCGCATCAGCCGATGAACTTCCTATTACCAACTCCAAAACGCATCGCCCCGCACGAACTCACTCCCCCACCAGCCACCGCGCCTTAAACCTCGGGTGGCCCACATCCGCCTTCCTTTGGCGAATGTGGGAACCAGTAATCCATCCTCCGCCGGCTCTTGCCCCTGCTGTTGTTCCTGTCTTTCTGAGCGTTAAGAAACTCACACATCCTGCGTGGTAAAGAATTCCCTCGCATCAGCCGATGAACTTCCTATAGCCAACTCCAAACCGGAACTACAAATTGCTCATCCAGCCACAATTCGAATTTCAAAATCGCATTGAGGGACTTAGCGAGCTCCCTCCGATTCCCGCCATCCTCTTCCCGTTGCTCACGCAACTAGATGAGTGTGCCGGCGAATCCGACCTGCAGAAGATTGTTCAGCTTGTTTCGCATGACAGTGCGATTGCCTCGCAGGTCATTCACATGGCGAACTCGCCTCTGTTTGGCATGCTGGGAAAAGTGTCTTCACTGCGTGAAGCTTCAATCGCGCTTGGAATTTCGCGGCTGCGCGATATCGTGACCTCCTGCTGTCTCATGCAGATCTCCCCCAAGGGCAGCAGTTTCGATGTTGCCTCGTTCTGGGAGCACTGCCTCGCCTGTGCTCTCATCTCGCGCAGTCTCGCGCGCAAGTTGAAGTATCGCGATCCCGAACGCGCCTACCTAGCCGGCCTCATGCACGATCTCGGAATCTTGGTCAACATGCTGGTCATTCCCAAGGAGTTTGCCAAGGTCTTCAAGACTGCCGCCGCATCCAGGCGTCCGCTGCGCGATGTCGAACTTGAGCTGATCGGCTTCTCGCATGAAGTCACCGGCGACATGCTCTCCAGCCGCTGGCAGCTCTTCGACTATCTGACGGAAACCATGCGCTGCCATCACAACGTCGAGAAGGCGACCCTCGATCCCACTCTCACCGCCATCGTCTCCATTGCCGACATGATCTGCCGAACCTCCGGCCTTGGCTATGGATACGAGGAAAGCCTGCAGCTAACTTTGCAGGACGAGCTTGCGTGGAAGATTCTCTCTCCGCAATGCCCATCCGTACAGACGCTCGATGTAGTTGGCTTTACCAGCGAAACCGAAACTTATGTGAAGGAAGTAAGGAATCTGATCTCGGTCCTGTTCCGCGTCTGATGCTTGCTCTACGACGCGCCCGCCCCAGAGTTCCCGAGCACCTTCGCCAATTTCCGCGTCAAGGTCTCCAACTTGAAGGGCTTCTGCAGATACTCAATCTGCGGCTCTGTCTGTCCTTCGTGCATTAGCACATTTTCCGTGTAGCCCGACATGAATACGACACGAAGCTTCGGCAAAATTTTCAGAATCTGATTCGCCATCTCCCTGCCATTCATTCCTGGCATTACTACGTCGGTCAAAAGCAAATCGATCTGTCCCCCATACTGCTGGCAAACATCGATGCCCTCCCTCGGATCAGCGCATGCCAGTACGCGATATCCTTCGCGCTCCAGTACTTCGGACATGACTCGGCGAATCATCTTCTCATCTTCCACCAACAGAATCGTCTGCCGTTGCCGCCCGTCTCCATTCGTGTCGCGGGAGATAATCTGCGCCCCCGGTGCGCTCAAAGCCGCTCCTTGCATCTCGTCTTCTCCCCAAAACAGTTTTCCGCACGCACCTGATTGCAAGCGAGCTTCGAAGTACCTAGACCATATATTCTTCGCGAAAACCATCCAATTTCGTGCACTTCTTTTGCGGTTCGAGCGAGTGTCCCTGCCCGAAAATCCAAAATAGAACCATGTTCCGATTCGGTCATTTCTTTTCCGTCCGCTTTACGATTCGTTACACTCGCGCACCTTTCGCTTATCTCAACCAGCTGCTCGCAAGTGCTAAGATTTCGCATCCGGCAAAACTCGTGAAATTCACATGCGAGAATCTTCGCGCCGTTTGAGGTTCAGATCGATGATGCTTCTTCGCCAAGCTGGGCGAATTCGACTCGCCATTTCCTTCGCTCTGTTGATCGTCGCTGCTGCTGCTCCCATTTCGGCAGCTACTTCTCCCAATCAGGATTCGGTTGACCTGCAAGTAGTCACGCGGATTCGCCAGGAAGCGATTCAGCACAGCAAAGTGATGCAGACTCTTTCCGATCTCACCGATCGCATCGGCCCGCGCCTCGCCGGTTCGCAGAACCTGAAAAATGCCAATCTCTGGACCGAGAAACAGCTCACCGATTGGGGACTCTCCAACGCACACCTCGAGGGTTTCCCCTTCGGTCGCGGTTGGGCCCTGGATTCCATCTCCATACGCATGACCTCGCCTGACACCGCCGTCCTCTTCGGATTCCCCAAGGCCTGGACGCCAGCAACGAATGGCGTGCTGCAAGGCGAAGTCGTTGCCGCCAAGATCAAGTCCACCGAAGATTTCGAGAAGTACAAAGGCCAGCTCGCCGGAAAGATCGTCCTGCTCGGCGAACCGCGCGACCTCAAGCCAGAGGCCGATGCCGCCCTCCATCGCTACGATGACGCCAAGCTGAAAGATCTCTCCGAATTTCAAATGCCCGGCGCCGCTTACAAAGATCCCACCGGCCGCCTCTGGACTCGCGAAGAGATACAGCAGCGCCGCCGTCTCAGCATCGCCACCGACAAGTTTTTGCAGGATGAAAAAGTTGCAGCCTCCATCGAAGGCAGCCGCGGCGACGAAGGCTTGCTCTTCGTGCAGGGCACGCAGAACTTCAAGCCCGGTTCATCCGACGGAGTCCTTCAACTCGTCATCGCCGCCGAGCAGTTCAACCGCATGTCGCGCCTGCTCGAACGCAAGATTCCCGTCACCGTCGAACTTGATGTTAAGTCGCACTTTGAGTCGCCCGACAACGGACAGATCTTCAACACCATCGCCGAAATTCCCGGCACTGATAAGAAAGATGAACTGGTCCTCGTCGGAGGCCATCTCGACTCCTGGCACGCCGGAACCGGCGCTACCGACAATGCCACCGGCGTTGCCGTAGCCATGGAAGCCGTGCGCATTCTGCAGGCGCTCAAACTCAAGCCTCGCCGCACGGTTCGTATCGCGCTCTGGGCCGCAGAAGAGGAAGGTCTGTTCGGCTCCCGCGCCTACGTCAAGGAGCACTTCGGCTATCCCGAAGAGCCCAAGGATGACACTCCGTCCTACCTGCGTCAGACGCCCTTGCCCGTCGTTCTCAAACCCGAGCAGGCCAAGGTCTCTGCCTATTTCAATCTCGACAACGGTACCGGCAAAATCCGCGGCATCTATGCCCAGGAGAACGCATCCGTCGCGCCGCTCTTCCAGCAATGGGGCGAGCCTTTCCGCGATCTCGGATTCACCTCGGTCACCATGCGCAACACCGGTTCCACCGACCACATTTCTTTCGACGCCATCGGCATCCCCGGCTTCCAGTTCATTCAGGATTCCGTCGAGTACGAAACCCGCACCCATCACTCCAACATGGACGTCTACGACCGCGCTCAGCGTGAGGATCTCATCCAGGCATCCATCGTGCTCGCGTCGTTTATCTACAACACTGCAACCCGCGACGAACTGCTTCCGCGCAAGCCTCTTTCCGTAGAGGTGAAGTACGAGCAACCCGTCACCAGCGCAGCCGTAACCCCTGCAAAGAAGGAAGCAAAGAAGAAGAATTAACAAGAAACCTCTGCTCCTGTTTTCGAGCGTGGAGCGTGAGGAACCCACGGGTGGAGGAACCCCCGGGTGGCCCACATCCGCCTTCTTTTAGCGAATGTGGGAAACCGTAATCCATCCTCCGCCAGCTCTTGTTCCTTTGTCCTATCTAACAAATCAAAGGCGGCCATCATCGTGGCCGCCTTTTCCTTTTACTTCGATTTGCTCTTACCGTCCAGCCTTCACCGCCCCCGCCAGCTCCCGCAACAATCCCGCCGTCTCATCCCATCCAATGCACGGATCTGTAATGCTCTGCCCATATGTCAGTGCCTTTCCATCCACCAGTGATTGCGAGCCCGCCACCAGGCTACTCTCAATCATCAATCCGATGATGCGCTTTTCGCCCCCGGCAACCTGCTCCGCCACATTGCGGCAAACCACCGGCTGGCGGGTGTGATCCTTCTGGCTATTGGCATGGCTGCAATCGATCATCACCTGTGGCTTCTGCTTGCACTTTTCCAGCCTCGCGCAAACTTCCGCCACCGCGTCAGCCGTATAGTTCACCATCTTGCTGCCGCCGCGCAAAATCACATGCGTATCCGGATTGCCGCCAGTCACAAAAATTGCCGACTGCCCATACTTCGAGTGTCCCAGGAAGGTGTGCGGATGCGCCGCCGAGAGCATCGCTTCAATCGCAATCTGCACATCACCTGACGTTGCATTCTTAAAGCCCACGGGACACGACAGCCCCGACACGAGCTGCCGATGTATCTGGCTCTCAGTCGTGCGCGCTCCGATTGCGCCCCAGCTCACCAGCGCGGCCACATATTGCGGCGAAATCATATCCAGAAACTCGGTCCCCGCCGGCACGCCCATCTCCGCCAAGTCCAGCAGAAGCCTCCGTGCCAAGCGCAATCCGTCATTGATCTTATAGGACTGGTCGAGGTAGGGATCATTGATCAGCCCCTTCCACCCGATCGTCGTGCGTGGCTTTTCAAAGTAAACGCGCATCACCACGACCAGCTCGTTTGAAACTTCGTCGATCACTTCCTTCAGCTTCGTCGCGTACTCGCGCGCCGCCTTCGTGTCATGAATCGAACACGGCCCCACCACCACGATCAGGCGCTTGTCTCGTCCGGCAAGCACTTCGCATATTGCCTTCCGCGTCTCAAAAACCGTAGCCGACGCCGCATCCGTCATCGGCAATTCCTCCTCCAGAAACACAGGAGGAAGAACGACTTTCGTCCATTTGATTCTCAGATCATCTGTTGCATACATATCCAAATCCCGACAGGAACATCGCGTCGCGAAACCATACGCGCCCGCAGCGACGGCCCACCTTCCTCCGGCCAACCCGGCCGGGAGTCTTATTTTGCAGGATGTAAGAGCGTAAAACGGATCAGCCCACTCTGCAAGCCACTTTCAATCCCGTACCCGAGCGACTCCCCGACTTCTAGATTTTCGCGGCCTGTGACTTTAGTCGCAGCCGCCCTTTTCGGCTCACGGTAACGTCGATTGTGTACCCAGTTCTCAGGAGCTCTTCTAATGTTCTGTTACCAGTGTGAACAAACCGCTAAAGGCCAGGGATGCTCGCAAATCGGCGTCTGCGGCAAAGACGACAACACCGCGACTCTGCAGGATCTTCTCGTACACGCCCTGAAGGGTGTGTCCATGTTTGCCCACCGCGCCGCGAAACTCGGCGTGCACGATGCTGCCGTCGATGAGTTCGTCGTCGGAGCGCTCTTTGCCACGCTGACCAACGTGAACTTCGATCCCGTTTCGGTCGCCGCCCTCATCAGCGAAACAGCCAACACTCGCGACCGCGCCCGTGAGCTTTATCTCGGAGCCGTCGCCGCCCAGGGCCTCCAGCCTGAAAAGTTCAATGGAGCCAGCAAATTCGCTCCCGCCGCCAGCCTTGATGCGCTCATCTCCCAAGGCAAACTGCACGACATCCCCGAAGCCCGTGCCGCCAATGGCAGCGAAGTCGCCAACCTGCAGGAACTGATCCTTTACGGCATCAAAGGCGTCGCCGCCTACGCCGAACACGCCCGTCAGCTCGGCGGAAGCGATGCCACCATCCACGCCACCATCCATGAAGTGCTCGATTTCCTCACCCAGCCCACGCCTTCGCTTGATGACCTGCTCGCCTACGCGCTCAAGGTCGGCGAACTGAACCTGCGTGTCATGGAACTGCTCGACAAAGCCAACACCGACGCCTTCGGCCATCCCACGCCCACTCCGGTTCGCATTCATCCGGTCGCCGGCAAAGCCATCCTCGTTAGCGGACACGATCTCGCCGATCTCGCCGCCCTGCTTGAGCAGACCAAGGACACCGGAATCCAGATCTACACGCACGGCGAAATGCTTCCCGCCCACGGCTACCCCAAGCTCAAGGCCTACAAACATCTCACCGGAAACTACGGTGGCGCATGGCAGGATCAGGCCGAGGAATTTGCCGCCTTCCCCGGCGCGATACTTATGACCTCCAACTGCATCCAGCAGCCGAAAAACAGTTACGGCGCGCGAATCTTCACCGCCGGAGCGGTAGCCTGGCCTGGACTCAAGCACGTCTCCCGCAATGACTTTTCTCTGGTCATCGAGGCAGCGCTCGCCGAGCCCGGATTCACCGAGAACGGTCCCGAAGACACCATCCTCACCGGCTTCGGACACAACGCCGTCCTCGGCGTCGCTGACCAAGTCGTCGGCGCAGTCAAGGCCGGAAAGATCCGCCACTTCTTCCTCATCGGCGGATGCGATGGCGCCCGCAGCGGTCGCGACTACTACACCCAGCTCGCCGAATCCGTGCCCGACGATTGCGTCATTCTCACATTGGCCTGTGGCAAGTATCGTTTCAACAAGCTGCAGTTCGGCGATATCGGAGGCATCCCCCGCCTTCTCGATATCGGTCAGTGCAACGACACTTACTCGGCCATCAAAATTGCCGTCGCCCTCGCCGGAGCCTTTGATTGCGGCGTCAACGACCTTCCGCTCTCGCTCGTCCTCTCCTGGTACGAACAGAAGGCGGTGGCAATCCTGCTCACGCTGTTGCACCTCGGTATCAAGAACATTCGCATCGGACCGACACTTCCGGCCTTCATCACGCCCACAGTTCTCGGCCTCCTGCAGAAGAACTACAACCTGATGGCGATCACCAGTCCGGAGCAGGACCTCGCCGCCATCTTGAAGTAGAGCCTTTGCAGTAGAAGCACCACGAAGTAAGCACGATCAACTCCTGTTGCAACTCTCAAAGCCCTGGGCCTGTGCCCTGGGGCTTCTTTTTTGTAGTAAACCCAGGTGGCCCACATCCGCCTGCTGTTGGCGAATGTGGGATTGCCGCGCACTCCCCTCCATCAGCCTTCAAAAACGCGGCCCTTCGAAGAACCCTCCACCCAACCACAAGCGCTGTTAAGGTTACGATGGAACAGTACGATTGCCTTTGAGGAGTATTCGCATGCCGGAACTGGTCAGAACTGGTGTTTCGATTGAGCAGGACTTACTAGATAAATTCGACAAGCTGATCATGAAGCGCGGTTATGGAAACCGTTCCGAGGCATTGCGAGACCTGATTCGTGAAATGTTGGTTTCCGAAGAAGTGAACGACAACAAGCAGGTGGTAGCCACCCTCTCAATGATCTACGATCACCATCGTCCCGATCTCTCCAACAAACTCACCGAGGCCCAGCACCATCATCATGACAATGTGTTGGCCGCAACCCACGTTCATCTCGACGCCAGGAACTGCTTCGAGGTGGTGATCATGAAAGGCCCGGCGGGAGAAGTTAAGCACATGGCTGATCACATGCTCAGCCTCAAGGGCGTCAAGCACGGAAAACTGGTAATGACCTCCACCGGCAAAGAATTTTAGGGCCCACCCTTCGCTGTATTCGTCCTCAGCGATTGGACGTTCTAGATTTTGCTGTGACGAAAAAGCTCGGACACGGTGTTGAGTGGAATCTCTCGGTCGACAACCTCAACAACAAACGCTATTACGAGACCCAAAACTTCTTCGATTCGCGCCTCACTCCCACTTCTCCAATCGAGGCTCGCATCCACGCCACCCCCGGCTACCCGGTCGGCTTCACCACCGGGCTAACGCTGCGTTTCGAATAAACCAGGCATTAGCTGAATAGTAAATGTCACCCTAGCCCGCATAACCATTGACTCACAAGTAACATGACGAATTCCAACGATTATCTTCGGAGTTATTCCTTCTGCCCGGAAATGGTGCATTCATCTCCCAAAGCGCCCTTTTCGACTCCTCCAAAGAGACTCAAAACGCAACAATCCGGCATGAAAACTGCGTTTCCAAGCTCCAAAACGCCCGCTTCCCGAACCATGTCAAGGCAGATTTTCGCAGAATTCCTTCCAAACACCTGAAACGAAGCCACATAGATGCAAACCCTATGTGAGGGTATTGACCTTCAGAATTGCTATCCTAAACATAGGGAGGATTTAAGCGACAAGCCGAACGCAGGCCAACGGGTTTGCTCTTCAACCTTGCGAAACCTCGCGAAACTTTGAGAACCTCGCGAAACCTTGTCACTTAAGCTCTTTCTTTCCAAATTTTTGGCGGGAAATATAGGGGGTAGGGAACTACTCTTTCACCGGCGCCTGCAACGCAGCGCCATGAGCGCTTTCGGCAGCAGTTCTTTGGTTCTTTGACCGCTTACGTTGCCACCAGCTATAGCCGCCCATCAGGATCGAGCAGACCACCACGAAACCGATGGACCATTTCGCTGAGTGCGCGAACACCTCCATCCAGTCGAAGGTGCGCAGGGATAGAACGCCTGCCAGCAGCATGATAAGGATCCACAGGAGCGAGCCAACGCCGTTGTAGATGTGGAAGCGCAGCCGCGGCAGTCGTGCCGCACCAGCCACCGGAGGCGCGAGGTGCGCGACGCCCGGAATCCACTTGGCATAGAGCAGCGATACGCCTTTGAATCGATCGAGCCCGTTGTAGGCTTTCTGTTCCAGCGAGTCCGGTACAAAGGAGATGCGGCACATCGCGGCGATCACCTTGCGGCCCTTCCATCGGCCCAGCTCGTACCACATCGCGTCTCCCAGCAAGCAGGGAACCGCCGTGGCGAACAGAACTAGCCAGAACTGAAAGGGGTTCACGGCCACCATTGCTCCGGCGGCCAGCAGCAGTGGAGAGATAAACACCGGCAGTCCAAGGCGCTCGCCCAAGGTCACCAGGAACATCCATAGAGCTCCGTGACGGGCAAGTAAGGTGGCCTCTGTCGGTAACAGCATTGAATCAAGTCTCCCCAGAGCCGGAATGCGTGGTGTTATAGCCACGCAGCCGGTCAACACGCGCAAGGGACGCTATTGCCTTGCCGGAAGCTTTTCGCCCGGCGAAAGCTGCGTCCCTGCTCTGAACAGTGTATCTGGAAAATGACAGAACCTCTTCAGGCTCTTTACCGCTTCCGGGAATTTTCCTTACCTACAATCAACTAATGTCGAGGAGCTTGTGCTCAACCCGCTTCGATCATCACCAGCGGACGTCCGTCATCGCCAAAGTGTTTGTCCACTGGAAATCCAAGTTGTTCCCAACCGGCCAATCCGCCGGTCAGCGGACGCACCCGGCTGATGCCGAGTTTGCGCAGTTCCTGAGCCACCTTCACCGCTGTCGCCTCGTTGGGGCAGGTGCAATACACCACGATGTCGCGATCCGCCGGAAGCTCGGACAAGCGCTTGGTGACCTCGTCCGGATTCATCCTAACCGCATTAGGAAGTGTCCGCGGCGCTGCCAAAAAGTCCAACGGGTGCCGCAGATCGACAATTACCGGCTGCCCGCCTGCTTCCACCTGATCATAGAGTTCCTCGGGAGAGATACGTGACGCACGCAAGGTCCTCAGGAAGAGCCGGCGCTTCCAATAACTCCGCAACGCCAGCACCACCGAGACCGCCAGCGCCAGCGACACCGCCCACTGCGCCGTGATCACAAACAGCCCCAGCCAGTCCACGGTGCGCATCGAGAGATATCCTCCCGCCAGCAGCACCGCCAGCCAGATAATGGAACCCACCGCATTGTAGAAATGGAAACGCAGACGCGGCACTCGCGCGGCTCCCGCCAGCGGCAGCGCTAAGTGCCCAACACCGGGAATCCACTTGGCCCACAGCAGAGAAAGTCCCGTGTGCTTCTCCAGTGCCAGTTGCGAGCGCCGCACACACGAGTCCGGTTGGAACGAGATGCGGCACAGGAATCCGAACAGCGCGCTACCCTTCCAGCGCCCCAATTCGTACCAGACCGTGTCCCCCGCCACGCAGCCAACGGTGGTCACCAGCAGTAGCACGCCAAGATGCAGCTTCCCCATTGCCGCCAGCGACCCGGCGGCAACCAGGAGGGGTGTCACGAACAGAGGTAGGCCTAGCCGTTCGCCGAATGTTACGAGGAACATCCAGAGCGTGCCATGCGACGCCAGAAAATGAAGATTCGAGAGGTGGCCCATGAGTATTCCCTTCGACGCCGCTGCAAACTGCAAGACATGAAAATGAGTGAGCTGTTGACTGGCTATTCGTAAAAGCAAACGATAGTAGGTAGATGATTCCGGACTTCCGCTGGGTTCAATTCTGCGAGATGTACGGGTGTTACCTTCGAGCAGACACCTTGGCTTCCCCAGACGGGTTTCTGCGGGATATCATGTAGTCTCGCTTGGGAAAGATACTGGAGGCTCACGAATGATCCCCTTGCTTGCATTCGTTGCCATCCTCGTTGTCATCGGCCTGATTGTGGCCGGAATGTACAACGGGTTGGTGCAGCTTAAGGTTCGCGCGGACAATGCGTGGTCCGACATCGATATTCAACTGAAACGGCGCCACGACTTGATTCCAAATCTCGTTGAAACCGTGAAGGGCTATGCCTCTCACGAAAAAGGCACCTTCGAGAACGTAGCCCGCTATCGTTCCGCAGCCATGGCTGCTACTTCTACCGAGGATCGTGCACAGGCGGAAGGTCAGCTGACCCAGGCTCTTCGCGGGTTGCTTGCCGTCGCCGAAGCTTATCCTGAGTTAAAGGCCAACGCGCAGTTCATGTCGCTCCAGCAGCAGCTCTCCGATCTGGAAGACGCGCTGCAGAATTCACGCCGTTACTACAACGCCGTGGTTCGCGACCTGAATACGAAGATTCAGTCGTTCCCGACCAACCTCATTGCCGGCATGTTCAACTTCCAGCAGCGGCAGTTCTTTGAGATTTCCGATCCCACGGAACGCGCTGTTCCAACCGTGAAGTTCTAAAACGGACACGATGAACTGTATACCATCTTCGATACTTCGAAACCCCAGCCGTATGCGCTGGGGTTTCTTGATTGCCGCGCTGCTGTTACTCGCGGCTCCATCGTTTGCCCGCTCCTGGAAGATTTCCCGCTTCGATGCCCGATACACCATAGCTGAAGATGGTACGGTGCTCATCGAGGAGGAGATTCATCCTTCGTTCGAAGGCTCATTCAACGGTCTCCTGCGTGATATTCCGGTTGAGTATCCCGGTCCGAACGGAACTGCCTACAAGCTCTTCATAAAAGTGGATTCGGTCACGGACGAGAACAATCAGAAGATCAGATTTCAGCAGAGCACTCATGACGAGCGCACTTTTAACGGCGAGACCCATCGATTTCTGGAACTCAAAATCTTTGCAGGAGGCACGGATACAGAGCGCACCATACACATCAACTATCGCGCTCCCAATGCCGTACGGTTCTTCAAGGATCATGACGAGTTCTACTGGAATGTGACTGGCAATGACTGGAAGGTGCCGATCGACTCCGCCTTGGCCTTCGTGTCCCTCCCCAATGCTGCAGCCGGACAGTTGAAGGCGCAGGCTTTTACCGGCGGCTACGGATCGCATGGTAAGGAGGCGGCCAGCAACATCGAAGGCAGCAATATCACTTTTGAGAGCTCAAACCCGCTGCAGGCCCGGAGCGGACTCACCATCGATGTGTATATTCCCAAGGGCATCCTAAAGGAACCCTCGTGGTTCACCCGCTACGTGGTCTGGTTCATTGGTGGAAACCCAGGGGTGCTGCTGCCTGTATGGGCTTTCGCCGTCATGTTAGGACTCTGGTGGTGGAAGGGGCGCGACCCTGATCCTGGCATGTCGGTTGCTCCCATGTATGAGCCGCCTAAGGACCTGACACCCGCCGAGGCAGGCACGCTGCTGGCGGACGCAATCGAGGCCCGCAATATTACATCGACACTGATCGATCTTGCAGTGAAAGGATATCTGAAGATCATCGAGATCGAGAACAAGGTGTTGTTTATCACGCACAAAGACTACGTACTGCGCCTGATGAAGCCCCGCTCCGAGTGGCAGGGGCTTGCCCCGCATGAACTCGAGGTGCTCAACAATATCTTCTCCGAGGTGACTGCCGAGGAGACCAGCCTTTCCAGTTTGAAGAACCGTTTTTATGTGGCCCTGCCCTCAATTCGCAAGGAGATCATGGGCTCGCTTACGGAAAAAGGAATGTACTCTACGGATCCCGAATCGGCCAAGGGGCTCGCGCTTGTCGGAGTACTGGTCATCGCCTTGCCGTTTATTTATCTGCAAATGACCGGGGCGGTCCGCCTCACCAATTCTCCATTGATTTTGGGATTGGGTGTGCTGATCACATTTGTGATCGTTTTCCTCTTTGCCCGGGTCATGGCGTCCAAAACCATGCGAGGTGCTCGCACCCGGATTGCCTGTCTTGGCTTCAAGGAATTCATGACCCGCGTGGACGGCGACCGCCTCAAGCGCATGCCACCGGATACCTTCGAGAAATTCCTGCCCTACGCCATGGCATTCGGAGTCGAACAACACTGGGCAAAGGCTTTTCAGGGTCTGATCACCGAGCCCCCATCCTGGTATGTTGGCTCGGGCTACGGCACTCCAGGAATGATGTGGAATCCGCTGATGTTCACGAATTCCATGAACACCTTCTCCCACTCTGCTTATCAATCCTTCTCGGCCGCACCACAGGCCGGTTCAAGCGGCTCTGGATTCGGAGAAGGTGGCAGCTTAGGCGGTGGCGGCGGCTTCTCTGGCGGCGGATTCGGCGGTGGTGGCGGGGACGCCTTTTAAATCTTATGGATCACAGTGCCCCACGGCGGCTGAAATTCAGCTGTGGTGGGGCTTTTTTCTTGATTCCGGCCACCACTCACCCGCGCGTGCCAACGCAAGGGCCGCTCCACACATCACATGATTACGTTTGAATGCCGAGGTACACGCATGTCCGAAGCTTTGCCTGATGATACCCAGGGTCTGCCCAAACCAGATGTTCGTCCGCCCGTAGCACCTCCCGTCCATGGGACCGCCCCAGCATTTCCCGATCCTTCCGAACAGCCGCTCCCTATCAAGACTGGAATCGAAGCTGAAGAAACGGCTTCACCATTCACCTTGGAAGACGAAGGGCGTACCGGCATGACTGGAACTGCTGAGCGCATTGGCACTGCGGTAGGGGCAGCCCAGCGTCAGATGCGTCGTGGTCTCGAACTAGTGAGACGCCCGACCGGCACCCAGATTGCGGCGGTAACAATGGATGCCGAACAGCGCGCAACGCAACTTGCCCACATTGGGATGGATCGTGCAACGCAAATGATGGAGGACATTGGAGAAGAGGTCTCCGATGCTGGCCGGCAGGCCGCCCGAAGACTCGACGAGTGGAGCAAAGAAGCTGGCGAGCGTTTCCAGCAATTCCGTCTGGAGGCACGACGGACACTAGCCAAATCGCGCGCGCGTGCCCAGGAACTTGGCGATGCATATCCCTTACAGACCATAGCGGCCATCGCCGGAGTCTGTTTTGCGCTGGGTGCAGCACTTCGAATGAGGAGGTCTCATCGTGGCTAGCCGTCCCAATTACTATTCGCCAGAAAAATCGATTGCGCAGGTGCTTAACGAGTTTAAGGACGAATTGAAGGAGTTTGCCTCGACGCGCATTGAAATACTGCGCTCGGAGATGAAAGAGAAGGCTGACACTGCCCGTGCGGCGCTTCCGGCGATTGCCGTGGGAGCCGTCTTCGCTTTGCTGGCGTTGTTCTTCCTTTGTGTGGGGATCGTGGCATTCGTGGCAATGGCTTTGGGTGGCGGCGCGGGTGCATGGGCTGCGGCATTCGCCATTGTCAGCGGCGTTTTCCTGCTGATTGGAGGGGCTGCCATCGGCTTTGGCGTGAGCAAGTTGAAGGCACGCAGCCTTAAACCTGAGCGTACCCTTCGCATCCTGAAGCAGGACCAGATCTGGCTGAAAAATGAAGCGAGGAATGAGCAATGACCAATTCGGTTCCCTCCGATGATCTGGAGCAGCGCGCCGCAAATCAGAGATTGCGGCTGCATAATTCCGTAAGTGAGTTGAGAAGCAGTGTGCGTGAGAAGCTGGATGTTCAAAAAGCAGCACGAACTTACGTATGGAGAGCTTCGGCCATCGGCGGACTCCTAGCCTTGGTCGTGGGGTATGGTATCGCGGGCGCATTTACGGATTAATTTGCTCGCATGACACTCGCATGACAAAGGACGAGTGGTCACAGACTTTGGTAACTTTCGCACGGCCCCGCTTGCGAAGGAAAAGCTGGGTCACAACGTTAAGCTCTTGATTCCTCTGCAACTAAGGCAAATTCCGCACTATCCTCACCTTGAGGGTTCGTGTCATAATCCAAAGCAGTTGCTAGTTACCTAAGTCATATTGCAGCACTTGCGGAGGCAGATGTGGCCGACATCCGTACCAGTAGACGGTTCCCTGTGCAATTGCCGCTCAAGGTATTAGGGGACGAGAAGATTCCAATCGGAAGTACCTCAAATATCAGCGCTGCCGGGGTTTATCTCCTGGTCAATGGAGTAATGGAACTCAATTCCTCCATTGAATTTGAGATCACAATTCCTGGGGAAACGATCGGGGCTCATGACGACGTGCGCCTGCACTGCCAAGGTCGAGTTGTGCGATGCGATACGGACAAGGAATCAGGACGGAACGGCGTTGCATGCGTGATCGAAGGATACGAATTCTTACGCAACGGCGAAGTCGGGGGCAAGTGAATGCTTAAAATAATTCTGGCTGACAATCAAGCGATCTTCCGGGCGGGAATTGCAAAAGTCCTGGCTGTCGAGGACGACGTTCGCATTGTTGCGCAGGCCCAGACCGTGGAACAGGCGATGATCGCCATCGAAAAGTTTCGCGGGTCGGTCATGATCTATGCCTCAAATTTTCTTCCCGATACAGCTAGTTTGGCAGCGCAGGCTCGCGAGTCTGGGATTCAGTTGGTAGTTATCGCCGAAAATAACGAATTGCCTGAACGTTACCTGAATGCAGGCGTGCTCGGATTGATTTTCCGCTCCGTCGACAGCAATGAACTTCTGCGCTGCGTGCGAAAGGTGAGCGTGGGAGAAGTCTATGTGCAGGATCTGCGCACTGTCGCCAGTAACGCGGAGACTGATGATTTTGTTGGCGCCCGGGTTCGCGACCGGCTAACTCCGAAAGAATTAAAGATCGTCGCGCTTATTGTTCAAGGCTTCAAGAACAAGGAAATCGCTAACCTCCTTGGGACCACAGAGCAGGTAGTTAAGAATTATCTGCGGAACGTCTATGACAAGATCGGTGTTTCTGACCGTCTGGAGCTGGCACTGTTCACCATTCATCACCGCATCCTGGCCGAAGCTGCTGCGGCCAGCGCTGCGACCATGCGGGCGGTCCCGCCGGCTGAAGCAAACTAGGATAATCAAATAGGCAATTAGAAAAGCGCGGCCCCGAGCCGCGCTTCTTTTATGCAACAAGCTTTGTCTTGGAACTGCTATTTAGTGACGCGACGCTCGTTCGCTTGCCTTTAGTAGTTCGTTGACGATGGTCACCAGTTCTTCCGGGTTCACTGGTTTCTCAAGGTAAAGATCCGCGAGCGGCTCCGCCGACTGATATGCTTCGGCGACGTAGCCAGAGACAACGACCACAGGCATTGTGGAATGGTTCTTGGCTGCTTGCACAACGCCCCGTCCATTTCCATCACCAAGACGCCAATCCGTCACGACCGCGTCATACTCGTTGGCTCTCATTAGTTCGATGGCGTCGTGGGCTGATGTTGCGGGTGTGACTTCGTGCCCGGCTTGCTCAAGAATCGCGCACTTTAGCTTTACGACGTGCGGCTCATCATCAATACAGAGAATTCGCGCCATGAAATCCTTCGAATACCGGAGTCGTTATGGTTGCGCTACCCCCGGCCACTTTGGTGCCGTACGCGCAACTGACTCAGGTAATTGTCTGCAGGTGCTGCCTGCTTGTCAAATGAAAGCCTTACTTTCACAGCCCAGCGATAGCTGTGAAAGTGAGGCTCTCGATTTTACAGCTTGCGCGCGATAGATTTGGCCTGTGTAAAGAGCAAAAGATAGTCTGGGCCACCCGCTTTGGAGTCAGTTCCTGACATATTGAAACCTCCAAACGGATGCGCTCCCACCATTGCTCCCGTACACTTGCGGTTGATATAGAGATTGCCGACATGGAACTCCTGCTTTGCCTGCGCGATTCTTTCTTCCGAACTGGTGTAAACCGCACCGGTAAGCCCGAACTCGGTATCGTTAGCGATGCGCAGGCCATCGTCGAAATTCTTGCAGCGGATGACGGCCAGCACCGGTCCGAATACCTCTTTTTGCTCCAGAGTGTCGCCGGGCTTTACTTCGGAGATGACTGTGGGCTCGATGAAATATCCGTCTTTGCCCTCCACCGCCCGTCCGCCGGTTATCACGCGTCCACCCTCCGACACTGCCTGTTTGACGAAGTTCAGAATTGAATTTCTCGCTGCCTCGTTGACCACGGGGCCCATATTGGGATTTTCCTCTGCCGGACCCACCGTCAGCTTTTCTGCCCTGTCCTTCAACCGCTCCACAAACTTGTCGTACACACGCTCATCTACAATCGCCCGCGAGCATGCCGAACATTTCTGGCCGCTGAACCCGAACGCAGAAGCCATCACTCCGGAAACCGCATCGTCCAGATCGGAATCCGCATCTACTACGATTGCGTCCTTGCCGCCCATCTCGAGAATCGTACGTTTAATCCATATCTGGCCAGGTTGTGCTTTCGCGGCCAGTTCGTGAATGTGCAGCCCTACTTCCTTCGAACCCGTGAACGCGATGAACCGTGTCTTGGGATGCTTTACAAGTTCGTTCCCGAAAGCGCTGCCGCTGCCGGTGACAAAGTTCACTACGCCGGCTGGAACACCGCATTGTTCCAGCACTTCGAAGAATTTTGCCGCGATGGTCATAGCATCGCCACTTGGCTTAAGTACCACGGTGTTGCCGCTCACAATCGCGGCCATCGTCATTCCGGCCATGATCGCCGAAGGGAAATTCCACGGCGGAATGACCGCGCCGACGCCGAGCGGAATGTAGCGCAAATCATCCTGCTCGCCGGGCAACTGTATGGGAGGTTGTGCTTTGTCCAGGCGCAGTGCTTCGCGAGCATAGAACTCTGCAAAATCAATTGTCTCTGCTACGTCTGCATCGGCTTCCGCCCAGTTCTTACCCACTTCGTACACCAGCCAAGCAGCCCACTCAAACTTGCGCTCGCGCAACGTATGCGCCACGCGGAACAGCAACTCGGCGCGATCCTTTACCGCAGTGCGGCTCCAAGATTCGTAGGCTTTAAGCGCAGCTTCTATGGCCGCCGGAACATCTTCTGCACTGGCTTTCTGGAATATGCCCACTACCTGCTCAGGATGGGACGGATTAATGGACTTTACCTTTGCCTCGGTCCGCACACGATGTCCGCCAATCACGTTTTCGTACTCGCGTCCAAGTTGCCTGTGCACTTTGTCCAGCGCCTCACGCATTGCCCGGACGTTTTCCATTCGAGTGAAATCGACAAAAGGTTCATTCTTGAACTGCGTGAACCCCGAACTTTCAACGGTAGTAGCTGCAACACTGCTTTGTACGGTGGCCATAACTTCCTCTCAGAATCCTGCGCTACGGACAATGATGATACGAAAATGGATTGTGCAACAGGCGATTTTAGCATTTCAGAGAGAGGAAAGTAGCTTTGCCCTGAGTAATCGAAGGCAGGAGTAGCTGGACGTCGAGTTTGCGGTAAACGGAACCTCCTCAGATTTCCGACTGCGCGGCAAAATTCAAGAAATTCTAGACATCGGTTAAAGCTTGGCGAGAAGAGGCCGATAACTGTTGTGTATGTCAGCAATGGCCTCAGCGGAAAGAACCGGCAATCTGGCCGGCGCCGCGTAAAGGCAAGAAGGAGACAATCCCATGTCACTAGGCGTCCTGAATAACGTAGCTTCACTCTCGGCCCAGAACCAGTTATCGATGACCAATGCTTCCTTGCAGAAAACTTTGTATCGCCTGTCCTCCGGCTCAAAATTGAACTCTGGTGCCGATGACGCTGCGGGGTTGTCGATTGCGAATGGGTTGTCCGCGAACATTTCCGCACTGACTCAGTCGGCATCGAATGCGACGAATGGTGTGGGGAAACTGCAGGTGGCAGATGGTTCACTGTCGCAGATTACCACCCTGTTGAATCGCGCAGTAACGCTGGCAACCGAGTCGGCTAACGGCACGGTAACTGCTGGTCAACGCACAGCTCTGGACACCGAATTCAAGTCGATCAAAAGCGAAATCGACAATATCGGTTCGCAGACGACCTACAACGGTTCAGCCGTGTTTGCCGGCAGCAGCACGAACTACGCACAGGTTAGCTTTACCCCGGATAATGCCTCTGGCCTTGCAACAGCAATTACTTCCGGTCAGGTTTTGCTGAAGTGGGGTACGGGTGGTGCGAGTACCTTCGCTTCAAGCGCATCTGACAAGACCGTCGGCGACCTGATCAACGACGTCAATACCAATAGCAACGGTGCCCTGGTCGCTTCGCTTGATGGAAATGGCAAGCTTGTGATCACCAACACCGACGGTACTGCAGCCAGCGCCACCACCAACCTTCAAGACGACACCAGTACCCTAAAGCTTGGGGCGGATGCTGCTGCCGAGACGGCCGCCCAGACATCCAATTCGAGCACCTTCGCTGTGTATCTGAGTGATGCGACGAGCACTGGCAGCGGCACCATCTCGGTGAACCTCAACACGCTGAGTTCAAGTGGTATGAATGGTGCGAGCTTGGCTAGTAACGATCTGACGTCGGCCGCCAATGCTCAGGCGGCGTTGACGTCGATCAATACCGCGATTGCCCAGGTTGCTGCTCTGCGAGGCAACATCGGCGCGAGCATCAACCAACTGAGCGCGGCGGTTAACGTCGAAAACAATCAGATACAGAACCTGACCTCCGCGCAAGACAACATCAGCTCCGCGGACATCTCGACCGAAGTCAGCAACATGACCAAGTACAACGTGCTGACACAGACCGGTATCTCGGCGCTGTCGCAGTCCAACCAGATGCAGCAGGCGTTGCTGAAACTGCTCCAGTAAGTGAGCTGACAAAAGACCCGGGGTGAGGCCGGACGCGGCTTCACCCCGTTGTTGCATCCGGCGGTATTTGAGAGGCGGAGCGACATGGCTATCGACGCAATACAGCCCATATTTCGTCAAATTCCGGCGGCAAGTGCAGTTTCTCAGATTTCTCTAACGAGAAGGGATCGGGAATTGCAAGTGGAGGAAGGGCAGCCACCGATGGAAGTTGCTTCGGCGGAGCAAGACGCATTGCACTGGCAGAAGAATCAAGACCTGCAAGAGAAGTGGAAGAGACGCCGGGCAAACGAAGGCAGCAGGCGCGAAGCATCGTCGAATGAACAACAGGACGAAGCGCAGGAAAGCTCTGAAGAACCCGATGTGGAGCAGCTCGAACCATTGCCGGAGAGCACAGAATCCACGGAGCAGGACGATGCCGGAACTCTGTTTGAAGATCGGTACTAAACGCCCATGACGACGACAAGTTCTACGAGCGGCACAGCACTAATCCAAGGCACCAGTTACACCAGCGGCGCGGGAATTGACGTCACATCCACGGTGGATGCGATTATCGCCCAGAAGCAGATACCAGAAACCGCGTGGAAGAACGACCAAGCGACCATCAGTGCTCAGCAGACGGCACTTGGGACGCTGCGCACCGAAATTGGTTCACTGGAAACATCATTCCAAGATCTTCACGATTTCTTTGGCGTCTTCTCGGGGCTGAATGCAACCTCCTCCAATTCCTCAGTTGTGACAGCAACCGCAACCACTGGTGCCAGTAGCGGAACCCATATGATTACGGTTGCGAATCTGGCTTCCACAGGTGTGAGCTACTCAAATCCGCAGACTTCAGCGACGTCTGCCATCGCGGCAGGCGCCCTGGTATTCAAAATAGGTGACGGCGCGGCGCAGACAATTAACATTCCCGGCGACACGGTAACGGCATCCGATGGCACGACCTCGATTTCAGCGACAACGACGCTAAAGGCAGAGGCCGCCTACATCAACCAACAATCGAACTTGGGAATCGAGGCCACGATTGTTACCGACTCGCTCGGAGCACGACTGTCGTTGACTTCGACAGCATCAGGAGCGGCGGGCAGCGTTTCCGTACTATCAACGCCAGACGGACAGACATTTAGCAACATAGCTGGTATTGACGCGAAACTCACGGTGGACGGCGTACCGCTAGTATCAAGCTCAAACAAACTGAGCACGGCGATCCCAGGAGTGACACTGAATTTAACGGGGGTATCTACCTCAGAAACCGAGCTGGATATTTCTCCCGATACCGAAAAAATCACGGCAGCTGCGAACAGCTTCATCACAAGTTACAACGCTGCTATCACGGATCTGCAAAATCAATTTCAGTATTCCGCGGGAGCGACGGCAGGCGTGCTGGAGACGGATCCGGCAGCGCGGCAGATTCAAGCTCAACTACTGTCTGCGATATCGGTGGTAACGGATGGGAATGCGACATTCAAGACACTTGGGTCGTTGGGAATTTCCATGGGAGACGATGGTACGTTGTCACTCGATAGTTCGAAGTTTTCAAGCGCACTGAACGACAACTTCAGCGACGTGCAAAGCTTCTTTCAGTCAACGGACACTTCAAGTTTTGCTCAGAGCTTCACGTCACTGATGGATGAGATGACGGACCTGAGCAACAGTCCGATTGTGCTGGACTTGAACAGTCTCAAAACCACCTATGCGGATGACCAAAAGAACATTGACGATCTCGAAGCGAACCTCGTCACAACCAGAGCGGTGCTGGTGGCGAAGTACAGCAGTCTGGATGCATTGCTGAAGACATTCCCTTCAAAGATGGATCAGGTCAACACTCTACTCGGATACAAGACCACAAACAGTAGCAGTTAGGAAATCGATAATGACACCTACTGAAGTCAACAGAAATTACCGGGAAGCTGCGATTCGCGGAGCAAGTAGCGTTGAATGCACGATCATGCTCTATGACATCGTAATCTCCGATGTGCGCAAGGCAATCGTTCATCTTGGCAGCGGAGAAGCTGAGGCGCGCTCAAGTGCACTCGTCCACTGCTTGGAGGCCCTGGAGCAGTTACAGGGGACACTGCAAATGGAAACTGGCGGTGAAGCCGCAGAACACTTGTACCGATTCTACTCGCTCGCGCGTGCCAAGATTCTCGAAGGCCAGCTCACGTGTAAGGTTCAACTCTTCGAAGAGATCGTGCGATCGATGCAGGAGGTCAGGGCGCTATGGGTGCAGGTAAAAGACCAGTGCCAGAGTGTTGATGTTCCGGAGCCATGGGCGGTTCCCTTGGAAGATGGATCTACGCCAAACGGGGCGTGGAGTGCTTAATTCCAGGGCGCGATTGCGCAACGGATAAAATCCTTCAAGCATGTTTCTCGATGGCAAAGCAGAAGGCCGCGAAATTTGCGGCCTTCTGCTTTGCTTGAGAGTCGCAGGTTTTTACTTGAGATAGTCCAGAAGGCTCACCTGGTTCATTTTCGCCGCTGCAGCAACGGTTGCGTTGCGAGCGTACTCCGCTTGGGTGACTGCCGTGGTTGCTTCGGCTGGATCGCTGGACACCAGAGTGTTCTGATAGCTTGCAATGTTGATTTTGTCCTGGCTCAAATACGTTTCGTTCGATGTAAGTTCATTTACGGTGTTTCCGTAAAAGACCCGCGAAGTATTGATGGCATCGATTGCCGAACTGATCTTGGTTCCCGCCGCTTCGATTGCGGCAGAACTACCGGATTGCAGTGCCGTGACCAGAGACTGGAGTGCATCAAAAACATCGCCGCTTGTCTGGGAAAAGATGCTGCTGCCAGGAATGTTTGCGGCAACGGTAAGGCCGGTACCGATCTGTACGCTGTTCTGCTGATCATTGCCGGCATAATCAATTTGACCTGGAACAGAGGGATCTGCGATATAAGGAGCGCTCCCAGTGGCTGTACCGGCGAAGATGTACTTTCCAGCATACGATGTGTTGGCCAGCGAAAGCATTTGCCGGTTGATACCCGATACCTCAGCGGCGATTGAATTGAGATTGGTTTGATTCATGGTTCCGTTGGCGCCCTCGATGGCAAGGGTTGAAGCGCGTTGGAGAATTGTGACGACAGAACTCAAAGTGCTATCCGCGGTATTGAGTATTTGCTTGAGAGATTCCGAATTTGCGGTGTACTGATCGTCCGCCGCCGAGAGAGAGTTCTCGGCGACCATGGCCGCTTCAGCCGCGGCATCGTCGGAAGGTTTGTTGACGCGGCGTCCTGTGCTGAGTGCCTGAAGAGCATTCGTCTCGTCCAGCTGCGACTGGTTGAGCAGGGTGACCATGTTGGCAGTGTAGTTGGGATTGACGCGCATAATTTAGTACCCCGGATTGTTGACGCCCATATCGAGCAAGTTGCCCATCAGGGTGTCTATGGTGGTGATGATTTTTGCAGCCGCCTGAAAGCTGCGCTGGTAAAGAAGAAGATTGGCGGATTCTTCATCGAGTGAAACGCCTGAGATGGAGCCCTGTTGGTTCTGCAGTTGCGACAGGATGTTTCCAGTTGCAGTGGCATTGGTATTGGCTTGTGAAATTGTATTGCCAATTGAAAACGTCATGTCGGAGTACGTCGCTGTCGGTGTCCTGCCGTTGATAATGGATTGATTTTGCAGGTCGATCAATTTGGCGAGATTGGAATTGTCTCCCGAGGCTCCGCCCGACGCTGCAGCCGCGATCTGCGAAGGACTCGAGAGTGCAACTTTAATCGACGCCGCCGCGCCTGCAGCACCTCCCGCCGTAGTGTCCGGAGGATTGAACAGCGCCACGCCAGTGTTTCCGTTGACGTCTGAACCCGAACTCTGCACGTTGTTGACGGCTTGTGCGAACTGAAATGCAAACTGATCAAGCTGCGTCGCCATGGACGCAAGCGTCTGATCCCGGCTCTGAAGATAACCACCCAGGCTACCTCCCTGAATGGTGCCGGTAATGTCGATGCCTCCAGAATAGACGTCATGCAGCCCATTGGCATTTAGTGAATTGGTGAGCGAGTAGGCTTTGCCGCCAACCACCAGCGCTGTGCCGTTCGCAGTAGTGAGCGTGAGGCCATCATCGCTGGTTACGGTTTTAAAGTCGATGATTCCTGAAAGCTGCGAGAGCAGTGCGGAGCGCTGGTCCTCGGCCGAGTTGGAGCTTTGCCCAAGCTTCTGGGCCGCGCTGATTGCGCCATTGGCAACGGCAATCTGCTGCAGCAGGGAATTAATGTCGCTGGTGGACTGAACTACGGACCGGTCCAATTGATGCTGCGAGTCGCTGATCACCGCCGCAGTACTCTGGAACGCCGACGCCAGATTGCTGGCGGCGGTAAGCACGTTTGATCTCAGCGAACTGCTTGCCGGCTTAACCGAAAGCGCCTGCAGCGAACTGAAGAATTTGTCTAGGGCGGAACCGATGGACCCTGAGGCCGTATCGGAGAAACTGAGTTCGGCTGCGGAGAGAGAGCTGGAAACCGTACTGCTCAGGCTCTGCTGCGAGGTAGCGGAATTGATGCGAAGTTCGAGGACGCTGTCACGCAAACTCTGTATTGCTCTGACATCCACCCCTGTGATGGCCTCATCGGTGCCGGCAGGTGTGGATTCTTCGAGAATAACTTTACGACGCGCATAGCCGGGCGTGTTCATGTTAGCGATGTTGGTGGTTGTTACATCCATGGCCTGAGTAGAGGCAAGCAGGGATGCCACAGAAACTGAAAGATCAGCACTGAGTCCGGGCATGTTTAACCTCTGAAATGGACGGAAGCGCAGCTGCGAAAAGGATCGGCACCTGACAGCAGAATAGAGTGATTGGTTTGCACCCATGAAGCGGAGTGCCGCAGCAAACGCCCATAAACGAGATTAAGCCGCTGAATGTTGCGCGCAACTGCGGCAGCATTTGGAAGCTCGCGGGCTCGCCTTCGGCTCCACTCGGGATGCGAGGCGAGCAGGTCGCTCAATTCGCGCTGCCGCTCGACAGCAGCATCAAAGGCCGGAATGTTCCAAGCTACTAAAGCGTCGATAGCCTCCGAGATCGCAGTGGATAATCCCGACAATGATTCATCGAGAAAGGCACCACGGGTTTCGCTGGCGGCTATCGTGGCTTGAACGGTGAGCGCTTTCATCTTCAGCTCCGGAAGAGGTTCTGGAACATGGCCGTGGCGATGGCGTGCGAATTCAAGGTGTAGGTGCCGCCCTCTAGTTGAGAGCGCAGCGCATCGACACGATCTTGACGAATGGCTACGTCGCCCGAGAGTTGGACCGTAGCGCCGCTGATTGAGGCAGTGTCCTGGGCTGCGTTTAGCGCCGTAAGATTAGAGGCGTTTGGGCGAGTTCCATTCGCAGAGCTCGTTTGCGCGCTTCCGCTCTTGAGTGTGGAGGAAGGATCGATATCCGGCTGACCCTGGTTCTGAATTCGAAGATCCATAAAGCTCCTTTGCTTCTTTCTTGAGTATCCATCGGCAAACTGCAGCCGAACTTCAGTGGCTTGAGTGGAAAGCTCAATTTATTTCGCTGCAGAACTCGCCTTGGGCCCGCCTCCCGTTATGGGAGAGCTTTCCGTCGTTTTCAATCCCAGTGAATGTTCAATCATGCTGGCGACTCCCAGCACATGCCGCTGCGCCAGGCATTGAGAGATGGCACGAACACCCAGTGCTCCCCATGTGTCATGCCCGGCATCGTTATTCTGCTCGTCCTCTATGGAGAGATTCTTCTCCATCTGTTCCAGCACAGAACTGAACAGCGTGGCTTCGAATTCCTGCGCTCCGCTGCTGGCGCGTTGATCGCGCAGATGGGCCTGCAGTTGTTTGGAATCGCGCACGATCTCAGTAGAGCCCGGGACAATCTGCGGTGTGCTCACAGGTACTCCTCCCGGTTAGGTTTCGATGAATGTCGAGTAGTGCTTCGCTGACGGCGGTTGCGGTTGCTCACATGACCTCCAGATCAGCTTGCAATGCGCCTGCCGCCTTGAGTGCCTGCAAAATCGAGACGACATCACGGGCGCTGGCTCCAATCGCTTGAAGTCCGTTCACCAATTGTTCGACCGTTGCACCTTCGTTCAGCTCAATGCGTTTTGCTGGCGAATCCTTGCTGTTAACGGTCGTTTGCGGTACTACGGTTGTTTCACCATTCTTGCTGAGCGGATTGGGTTGAGAAACCTGAAACGTTGTAGCGATCTCAATCGAGAGCGACCCTTGCAGAATGGAAACAGCGCTGAGACGCGCATCGTGTCCCATGACAATGGTTCCGGTCTTTTCGTTGACGACGACGCGAGTAGGTGCGACAACCTCCACAGGCAATGACTGAATGCGCGCCAGCATGGTGGGAACGTCTTGTCCGGAGCTGGAAATATCGATACGGCGGCTATCGGCCACTGCGGCGATTGGGTGACCGAACTCGCTATTAATGCGTTGCGCGATGAGTTGCGCATTGGCGAAATCTGCCTCACGCAGAAGCAGTGCAAGTGATGAAAGATTGCGAAGGTCGGGTGCAACATCGCGCTCGGCGATCGCGCCGTTTGCAATACGTCCGACAGTCGGATGATTAAGTTGCTTGCTGGCTCCGCCACCACCGGCGCTATAGCCGCCAATCGAAAGCGGGCCTTGTGCAGTGGCGTAGATCTGCCCGTCTGCGCCGTGCAAAGGAGTCATCAGCAGCGTTCCGCCTTCCAGTGACTTGGCGTCGCCAATGGATGAGACGATCACGTCCATCTGGGTTCCGGTGCGGGTAAATGCGGGAAGCGAAGAGGTGACAAACACGGCAGCAATATTTTTCACCGTGATGCCGGTAGGGGCGATCTGCATGCCCATGCGCAGCATCACGTTGGCGAGCATTTGCGTAGTGAAGACCGTCTGCTTCTGATCTCCCGTGCCGCGAAGTCCCACGACAAGTCCATAACCCATCAGAGAATTCTCACGCACACCCTCAACGGTCGTGATTTCGCGGATGCGTACGCGGCGAGATGACGGAGTGTCAGATGCGATGGCTGCGATGGCCAAGGCGGCGAGCAACGAAAGTGTGCAAAGTAATTTCATTGTTATCGTTTCATCCCCACGCCTAAAAACCGATGAACCGTAGCAGGGTGCGCATGACGATATTCGGTTGACGGACAGAGTCGCTGATTATCCCTTTACCCTTCACCTCGAGCTGAAGGTTTGAGAGTTGATAGGAGAAGACGGAATTGTTTGGAGCAACGTCAGCCGTACGCACCACCCCGCGCAACACGACATTTTCGTGCTGCTGATTCGATAAAACCTGGCGGCGAGCTTCGACCACCAGTGAACCGTTGGGCAACACGGCAACTACTTGTGCAGTGAGTACGGTGTTCAGCGAACTTTTCGAATCCGTCGAGCCGGTACCGGTCAGCTTGGTGTTGGAGTTGGCGGCAAGCAGCGGATTCAGAAACGATGGGGCCTGTCCACCGACTCCGGTCACCGCGCTGGAATGACTGAACGCACGCTGGCTGGCTACGCTTCCACTCTGCGAAATCGTCGTCGATTCGACAATGTGGACAGCGATAGTGTCCCCGACCAGGTGAGCCTTGAAGTCGGAGTAAGGTTCGGCGAGCAGTCCGCTGCTGGTGAACAGGCTGCCTCGGGTGTTGACCGCCGGAGTCGCTACCGGGGTGGCGAGTGCTTTCAGGTATTGATCGAGTGAGTCCTGCTGCTTTTCCTCCTTCGATTTCTTCTGAGCCGCGGAGGAAAGAGCAAGCACGATTACCACAACAGAAATCGCGACGAGTTGGAATGACTTGCAGCTCATAGAATCTCCAGGTCAGGCTCCCGCCGGAATGACGCTTACAGTATGTGCATTGAGGATGCGTGCTCGCATGACTCGATTGGTGTGCGCGATCCGAACGCGGATCTCGGCACCGGCGCCTCCGGAATCCATCGCAATCACATCTAAAAGGGCATGCATATTGTCAGTGCGCCAGTCGGCGCGCAGAGCGGATCCTGTGCGCACCATGGACACAACGTTTCGTTGTGCAATCCGTGCTGCTTCCGACGATGCAACCCGCGTTCTCTCTGGGGCATGGGACGAGGCCCGTGAAACGTCCGCGTCGAGCAGCACCAGTTGAGGTAAAGCGTGGGCAGGGCATCGCAGCGAAAGCGAAGTTCGGCCATAGTGGGTGGGGCGGGTACGCGTAATGCTGCAGCCTTCCAGTGCAGTCGCATTGGGCGAGGTAAGAACCTGCGATGCCGCAATCGGATGGTTGAGCTGTTGAGAGAGCCACAGTGCCACGGCCTGCTTCGAATCTTCAACCGCAGAGGCCCGCGCCGCGGGTGCGGAGCCGATGGCTGAGCCAAGTAGCGAGAGCATGGACAGCAGCGTCGATAATGTGCGGCAAGCAGTCATCGCTATTTCCCGAGCTGATTCACTTCCTGGAACATCTGATCGGCAGCCTTGGCAACCTGCGAGTTGGCTTCATAGGAGCGCTGGGCGAGGATCATCTGAATGAACTCTTCGACGGTGTTGACGTTCGATTGCTCGAGCGATCCCTGCACTAACGTTCCAATGCCTTCCGGTCCGCCGGGATTGCCGACAATCGGATCGCCTGAGGAACTGGTAGGGATGAGGAGATTTGCCCCAACACTATTCAGTCCGCCGGGATTGGGAAACGTAGCGAGCTGAACTTGTCCAATTTGCTGCGACTGTGTCTGCCCGGGTTGAGTGACGGAGACCGTTCCATCTGATCCGATGGTGATCGCAGTGGCGTCGGCGGGAATCGTGATCGCAGGCTGGAGCGCATCACCGTCCGAGGTGACAACATTGCCCTGCGAGTCGAGATGAAAGCTGCCGCTACGGGTATATGCAATTTGTCCTGATGGAGTGAGTACCTGGAAATATCCGAGCCCTTGAATACCGAGATCAAGCGAATTTCCCGTCTGTTGAAAGTCTCCCTGCGATTGCAAGATTTCGGTCGCCGCGGCACGTGTGCCAAGTCCTATCTGCAATCCGGCGGAGACCGTCTGTTGCGTGGCCGCAGCGCCGGGGGTGACCATATTCTGATAAACGAGATCCTGGAACTGAACGCGACGCTTGCGGAATCCCGCAGTGTTGGCGTTCGATAAATTATTGGCAATGTTATCCAGATTAGTTTGCTGCGCGGTCATGCCGCTTGCGGCGGTGTAGAGCGAACGAAACATGGCGACTCCTAAACCTTCGGCAGATCTTCTGCTGCGATCCTGTTGAATTCGGTGTGAAAAGTTGTCAGTGCGCGCTGCATCATTTCAGCGTTCCGCTGAATTTCAATCAGGCCCACCGCAGACTCGACCGGATTGACGTTGGAGCTCTCAAGCGCTCCCTGGCGTACCGAGAGCTGAGTTGCCGGAGCCGCGGCGGCCGAGGGCGCCGAGTAATAAGCCTCTCCCATCGAAGTAAGAGGAACACTGGAATCAAAGTCAGTGAGCTTAAGCTGGGCAGCAACATCGCCGTCCACTGAAATCACTCCGCTGGAGCTGATTTCCACCTCGCCCTGCGGCAGGGTGATCGGCCCTTTGTCTCCGAGCACGGGAAAGCCCTGTGCGGTGGCAAGCGCGCCAGCTTTGGTGAGATGGAAATTGCCGTTTCGCGTGTACTGGATTCCGGTGGGAGACTGCACCGCGAAATAGCCGGAGCCTTCCAGTGCGACGTCGAGCGGATTTCCGGTCTGCTGCATTGAACCCTGCGAAAAATCAGTACGCGGCGATCCAAGAACTCCGAATGAATTGACAGCGCGGGTGGAGGCGTTTGCCGACGCGGACATCATCTGGGTCTTGAAGCTGACCCGTTCGCCGCGAAAGCCGCTGGTGTTCGCATTGGCCAGGTTGTTGGCCGCAAGGTCCAGCTCTTGAGTTCGCGCGAGAAGGCCGGTGCTGGCTGCATAAATGCCGTTGTTCATAGAAAACTCCGCTGAAGGGAAGAGCAAGCGGAGTGCCACGGCGGTCGGAGAATTCTTAAAAAGTTCGAAAGATCTCTTCTTTAGTCATGCAGTTCGAGCGTGATCCGGAGCGGTTTCTTCTCGAAGTCGCAGAAGGTCTCAATCATGTTGCCGCCCGCGAGCGATCGGGTCTGGTAATCAGTGCCGACAATGATCGTGGGCACCGACAGCATGCATTCATTGCCAATTCCAGTGAGTTTGGCCTTGAAGTTCCCCGCGATCATGTTGGCGATCTCGGCGAGTGCGTCGAGGCTGTCATTGTCGACTTCAGCGGCTGGCATATTTAGCATCTTGCCTGCCATTGTGCGCGCGGCCTCATCGGTACACCGGATGCTGAGCACGCCGCATAAACTGCCGGCGAGTCCAACGATGGCAGTGAATTCCCCAACCTGTTCGGAAGCAGGCTCTTTGGCCGCTTCGAGATTTGTATTCAGCATGATCTCAAACACCTCGCGTGCAGAGAGTTCGAGGAGCGGCGTCCATTTAGCCTTGTCGAAGAGGGCGGGGGACGGCTGATGAGGTGATGTCATGCTCATAATCCCAACACAGGCAGAACGTGCTCTTTTACCTGGTCCGGCGTGAATGGTTTGCGAATGTACCCTTTGGCTCCGAGCGAGAGTGCCTGTATCACATTGGACTCGCTTCCCTCGGTAGTGATCATGACGACGGGGATGCCGCGCAGCTTTTCGATGGTCTGCACTTGTCTCACAAATTCAATGCCGTCCATTACGGGCATATTGATGTCGCTCAGGATCAGATCGACTTGGTTCGTATCGAGTAGTCCAAGAGCATCGGCGCCATTCCCAGCTTCAATCACAGAGGAAAGATCGAGTCCAGCTTGACGCAGTGAACGCTCGACGATTTTGCGCATCACGGAAGAATCGTCCACAATTAGGGCTTTGATTTGGCTCATCTTTGCACCTCTTGTATCGTCTCCAGCAGGAGAGGTTTCGGAAAGCAAGCGACTCGGTTGCCGCGAAGCGAACGGCCGAGTTTCGCAAATGAATGATGACGGCGCACCGTGGGTGAGAGGAGCGCGCAAATCCGTTCACCACCCAGCAGCACGATTGCGTCTTCTACTCTGCTGCAGGTCCAATGGAACTCTTTGCGGGCAGCTTCGGTTACGCGATTGCAAAGCATGCTGTCGGCTCGAATGCATCTCGCTACTTCACCGAGATCCATCGATCGCTGGTTGTGAATCAGTGCGATTAGGGAAGGTGGGTGGGACGCTCTGGCCGGGGCAGCCGATGTGATCGAGACAATTCTGCGATTCTGTGGTTGCTGAGAGTGATTCATAAGTGCCGCTCAGTGAATGTATCGGCCATCAGAGCGGCACACTTTAGCAACATCGTTCAATGGGCAGAAGCTTCAAAGACGAGGTCAAGGTGGAAGCGACTGGTGAGGAAACGAACCCAGATGTTTCCGTCCATGGCCCGCAGCCGGATGGCTTGAGCACCGGTCTGTTGTGCATAACTGCGGATGATGCGGGAGGTTTCGGCTGCGGTCTTCGGACGGCTGACTGTGACCTCGCCGGTAGTATCGCGTTTGCGGTATTCGAGCACCTGGGCAAGCTTCGGCTCTGGAATGATGCAGGCTTCAGTATCGCAACCCAGCATCTGTTCAATGGAAATCAATGCACTGTGATTGACCTCGTCACTGAAGGCGACGAACAAACGGCGTCCCTGGCTGACCAGATGCACTGGCAACATGCGGTAGCGTTCGATCAAGCTCAGCGGCAGTAGCATCGAGCACCCTGGCTGCACGCTTTCCGAGGGGAATACAGGGCACCCCCACTGGGTCGCGACCACCGAAGCAATGTCGTCGTAAGAAATAGAACCCAGCCGCCGCAAACACGCACCAATCTTGTCTCCCGAGTTGCGCTGCATTTCGATGGCACTGCGCAGTTGAGTATCGGAAATGACGCCGCGCGCAAGCATCATCAATCCCATCGGCATAGTGGTGCGAATGGGGGCAGGGCGGTGATCTTCGAAAAAACAGTCGAGCAGGTGTTCTTCCATCGCGGCTTCCAGGCAGCGCGAACTGCAGAACCAGTCCCGTTCATTCACCCAGAATCCGGCTACTCGATGCAATACTCCTGTCCAACTTGTTCCAGTCGTGCATCCAGGCTGACTGCAGAGCGGGACAAGCTGCCTCCACGCGACGGGAAGTTTCCATTTTCCTTCGGCAAGCCCGTACATTGCTCTCTCCTAGCTCGCAGAATCGACGAGCGCTGTGTGATTAAGATATGCAGGCGACTTTTTCGCCCTGAGTTGCGACCTGCAGAATGCGTAGGCCATAGTTACCTTCAACAACCACGACTTCGCCGCGTGCGATCACTCGGCCATCGATCAGCAAATCGACAGGATCCTGCACCTGGCGATCGAGCTCTACAACCGATCCGGAGCAAAGCTCAACGATGTCTTTGAGCAACATCTGCCTGGATCCGAAACGCAGGGTTACGCCTAGTTCGATATCGAGAAGGAGGTCAAGATTGCGGTTGGTGACTCGCGACGAGTCTTCGGTGGCGGCAGCATCCGATGTCTCCCGTTGCTGCGCGATCGGCGTTGTCGCAGCGATCGCAGCAGGCTGCACTTCAGTGCTGGGATTTGTTTCCGTCGCAAGGTGAAGCGTATGAAGTTCAAATTCCAGCCCGCCGGTCTCGCGTGGAATCACAATGAGCAGACGTGTACCGGTCTCCAGGGCACGCTCGGCAATCTGAGGCTTCAGCTCCAGAGGGCCAAAGTTGCGGCGGAGACGGTCAGCGGCATTGCCGCAGATTTGCTGGAGGAGTTCGGCCGCGGCCTCACGCGTGTCACTGGTGATTGGCGAAGCAGGTTCCACCCACTCGCCTGTCAACAGCGCTGCCAGCTTGGCTGACATTGGCGCGGAAACCGCAATCTCGCAGAGGCCCACGAGCGATCCGCTGAAATCAATGCGCATCGTGAGCGCGGCTTCCGTTGCGCTATCCAGCGCCGCAGACTGAGCATTCAGCGTAGCCTCCGCGATCTGCGATAGGACGTCGGATGTGGCTTCAACGAAACACTGAACCACGGAGGAGTTCAGTGATGGAGCTTGTTCCTGCGTAATGTCACTCATGATGAACCCTGCGCGTCTTCAGAGGAAATTTTGGATTGCGTTGGCAGTGGAGTTGGCCGCATCTCGAAGATCTTGGATGCACGCTGATTTCCAGCTCGTATTGGAAATCCTTCATAAAGGGGTCGTCCCGCAACGGTTCCTTCGATAGGGGTGTCGGTCCGATGCGGGAAGGAGATAACGTCGCCCGCACGGAGTGCGCTCAGAGTGCGAATCGGAAGCTTGGTAGCGGGCATTCCCAGTGCAAATTCAAAAGGGAAACTCAGAGCGTGCTCGATCATTCGCTCTCGTGCGGCGCTGGGGCCGCGATGGCGGCTATATCCACCATCCTGATCCAGTTTGCGGAGCAGGGCGTTGGAGGCCACCGCGGGAAATGCAACATTCAAGACGCCGTGCGACTCTGGCATGTGAATTTCAAAGCTCAGGCAAAGAGTCTTATCACCCGGTGGCATCAGGCGCTGCAGTTGCGTAGGTTGCAGGCGCTCGTCGAATTCAAATGTTGTACCCAGCGATGTCCATGCCGTCTGCAGTTCTCCGCAGAGTATGCGGACAATGCCCTCCATAATCCCTTCTTCAATTTCGGTGATATCGCGTTCCTGATCATTCGCGCGTCCGACACCGCCAAGGAGCAGATCGATGATCGGAAAAACAAGCGACGGTTCAAGGTCCAGAGTTGCTGTCGCTCCCATTGGCTTCACTTGAAATGTAGCAAGGTAGGCGAGATCGGGAATTCGCTGAAGAAACTCGCGATAAGTGAGCTGTTCGACCGAAACGAGGTTCACTTCAAAAATCACGCGAAGATATGCGCCGAGTGCGTTTGTGAGATTGCGCGCAAAGCCCTCATGCAGATTGCTGATCGCGCGCACCTGATCTTTCTTGATCTGCCCCGCCTGCTTGAAGTCACAGGGTTGATAGCTGGAAGCCGAAGCCGGCATGCCAGTGGTTCGACCAAGCGCGGCGCGGAACATGGCATCGATTTCCTCCTGGTTCAGTACTTTTTCCATGCCCCCTCCAGTGTGCTTCGGACAGCCTGTTCGGCGAGGTTTGGAGGCATTTGCTTTCCCGTAAGCAGGCTCTGAAGACGAGTGCGCAGTCGAAGCAAGGCAAGAGAGTGAATCTGTGAGATACGCGATTCCCCAACGCCGAGCGCGGCTCCCACCTCCTTCATCGTGAGTTCTTCGTAGTAGTACAGCGAGAGCACCTGCTGCTCTTTCTCGCTCAGTTCCTCGATGGCACGTACCAGAAACTGGCGAAGCTCAGACTTCATCGTAAGGAAGTAAGGACTCTCTTCCGGATTGCCGGGCAGGTACTCGCAAATATCGTCGTCGTGATCCCTATCGCTGTTCTCAACATGGAAGCTGCCAAGGTCGAGGCCTTCCAGTTCTCCAAGCAGGTGCTGAAAGGAATCGAGCGTAAGTCCCAGCTCGGTGGCAATCTCCTGCTCGGTCGCCGAACGTCCGAGTTCGTGGCTTATGCGCGCGGTGGTCGTTTCGATGAGGCGTGCCTTTCGCCGCAGATCGCGCGGACTCCAGTCCAGTTCGCGAAGACTATCAAGGATTGCACCGCGAATGCGGAACTTGGCATAGGTCTTGAATTGAACCTGGCGCGCTTCGTCATACTTGGTGAGTGCGTCTATCAATCCAAGAACACCAGCGTGAACCAGGTCTTCGATGGGCACGTGCTGGGGCAGGCGGTCATGGATGTGGCGTGCAATGTAGCGCACTTGAGACATCTGTTCCATGAGGATGCGGTTCCGCACATCCTCATCTAGCGGAGGCGGCGCGTAGTTGCTATGCGGATTGGTCATGGTGGACCTCGGATGAATTCATGGTTATGCGTTTAGGCTCCCGATCGACTGCACCGTGGTGAGCGCGGGAATTTCGCCGTGAGAGATGACAACGATTTTGGGAAGAAAGGGTTCCAGTAAGCGCCGCAAGTGAAAGCGCGTGTTTACCGAGCAAAGAATTACCGGCGTGGCAACATCCACGTTTTCGCCAACCAGCTTGCGCAGCCCTTCCAGCAGGCGCCGGATGAACGTGGGTTGCAGCGCGAGCGAGCCAGAGGCTGGCATCTGTGGCGTGAATGCCTGGTTCAGTTCTTCCTCGGTGCGCGGATCAAGCGTGACCACGCGAAGCGCACCATGCTCGTTCAGCAGTGGCTTGATTAGCGAGCGGCCCAGAGCTTGGCGGCAAGCTTCGACGAGCGCAACGGGATTCTTGTTGATGGACGCGGTCTCGACGAGAGTTTCAAGAATCGTGCCGAGATCGCGTATGGAAACCTGCTCGCGAAGCAATTGCTGCAGGATTTTCTGCACCTCGCCCAGGGTCATGAGTTTCGGGACAAGCTCGTCGAGCAGCTTGGGATGCGAGTCGTTGAGACGCTCCAGCAGACGCTTGGTCTCAGATCGGGTGAGCAGTTCGTGCGCGTACTGCCGAATGATTTCGGAAATGTGAGTGGCGAGTACGGAGGTCTGATCGACCACTGAGTAACCGGCAGCAATCGCCTGTTCCTGCAGCGACGGAGAGATCCAGCGCGCGGGCACGCCGAATGCCGGCTCTTTCGTCTCGATGCCGGGAAGCCTTGGAGGCTCCGGGTCAGAGCTGATGGCGAGCATTGAACCTTCTGACATTTCCCACCGTGCGATCTCCACTCCACGAAGCGAGATGATGTATTCGCGCGGCTTCAGCCGCAGATTGTCCGTGATGTGGACACTGGGAATGATGAATCCGAGTTGGGTGGCCAGATGCTTTCGTAGGGCGCGAACGCGAGGTAACAGCTGCCCACCCTGGGTGGCGTCAACGAGAGATACCAATGCATAGCCGACTTCGAGCGACAGATCATCGAGCGCGAGCAATGATTCAAGCGAATCGGACTGAATCGTCCCGGGTTTGTTTACTCCAGTCGCCCCGGTCTTGGCCGTCGTCTTAGTTTCGATCGCTGGCATCTTCTGCAGCCGCCACGCCATGCCCCACAGCACTGTGACCATCAGCAGAAAGCTGAACTTGGGCATGCCGGGAATCATGGCCATGGCAAACATGGCGCCGCCGGCGATCCAGAGCACGCGTGGTTGTGCGAAAAGTTGCTGTCCCAGGTCGCCGCCAAGTGATTTGTTGGAGGAAGCTCGAGTAACCACTAGGCCACCCGCGATGGAGACCAGCAGCGATGGAATCATCGTGACCAGGCCGTCACCAACGGTAAGAATGGTGTAGGTCTTGAGCGCGTCGCGAAATGGAATGTCGAGTTGGAAGACTCCAATCAGAAATCCGGCGATGATGTTAATGGCCGTCAGCAGAATCGTTGCCAGCGAATCACGCTGGCTGAAACGTGCAGCTCCGTCCATAGCTCCATAGAACTCTGCTTCGTGTGCCACGGCCTCTCGGCGGGCGCGGGCCTGGTGCTCATCGATCAATCCGGCGTTGAGGTCGGCGTCGATTGCCATCTGCTTGCCCGGCATCGCATCAAGAGTGAAGCGCGCCGTTACCTCAGCGGTACGCACCGCACCGTGGCTTACGACCAGAAATTGAATGGCAATGAGCGCGATAAAAAGCACGAAGCCCACGACGTAATTGCCGCCCACAACGAATTGTCCGAACGCCGCGATCACGTTTCCTGCAGCGGCCGTTCCTTCATTCCCGTGGAGCAGAATGCGGCGCGAACTCGCCAGGTTCAGCGCCAGCCGGAAGAGAGTCAGCAACAGCAGCAGACTGGGGAACACAGAGAACTGAACTGGACGAAGAATATAAACGGCAGACAGAAGGACAACCACCGAACCCGTTATGCTGATGGCCAGCAGAAGATCAAGCAAAAAGCTCGGCATCGGCACCAGCATCACAAAGACCACCGATACCGCGGCAGCAGGCACAATCCAGTCGAAGTTGGCGTTCTTCAGAAATGATCTGGTCTTTTTCGCTTCGGCCATCAGGAGTTCCTCCGTGCTGCTTGCTGGGCGTTCATGCGGAAGATGTAGGCGAGAATCTCGGCTACGGCGGCGTAAAGCTTTTCGGGAATTGCTTGTCCGACTTCAACCGTGCGATACAGGCTCTGCGCCAGTGGAGGATTCTCAATAATCGGAATTCCGTCCCAGCGCGCGATTTCCTTGATCTGTTGAGCGAGCAGGTTTTGCCCTTTGGCGACCACGGTGGGAGCGGCCATGTCGTCGCGATACTCCAAAGCCACAGCAAAATGTGTTGGGTTGGTGACTACGATCGTGGCGCTCTTCGTGGCCTGGATCATGCGATTGCGGCGTGCCTGGCGTTGCAGGCGGCGAATACGTCCCTTCGTCGCGGGATTGCCATCCATCTGCTTCGCCTCTTCGCGGATATCTTCCTTGCTCATGCGAAGATCGCCCTCGAACTTCTGGCGCATTGCGATGTAATCAATCACCGCCCAAGCCAGCAGAACGAGCGAGCATTTCCAGAAGACTTCAAAGGCGATATTGAAGAGGTGGGACGAGATCTGGCGTGGAGAAGCCCAGAGCCCAAGGCCAAGGCTGGGCCATTCGCGGCGAAAGATTCCGACGGCTATAAAGACGATAGCTCCACTTGGTACCAAAGCCTTGCAGACCTGTACGAGCGTCGTAATGCTGAACACCTGCCCCAGCTTCTTGGCCGGATTGATCTTCGCAATGTCGGGTGCTAAGAGCTTGGGGACGAATACAACTCCACCCTGCGCCAGCGAGACCAGTGTGGCGATTCCCCAGGCAGTCGCCAGCGGCTTCCATGACCAGTTAAATACTAGTTGCGCAGTCCATGGGATCAGGGGCGTTACGATCGAAAGCTCGTCGTGCACGCCGTGATCGAGCACAGCATTGAAGTATTGTCGCCAGTGCATCAGGTCGGCAGGTCCTTGCGCCACCAGGACCGATACGCCGGCAAACGTTGCAGCCGTGGCGCTGAGCTCGCGTGAGCGTGCGACCTGACCTTCTTCGCGAGCTTTTTGTCTGCGATGCTCTGTTGCCTTCTCGGTCTTGTTGTCTTGAGCCACTGTTTACGTCCCTAGGAAGTCAGGTGGAGTGTTTGCTCGCTCCAGCGAATCGCGTTGGCGAATTGAAGCGAAAAGAATCGAGGCCATGAAGCCATGGTCGCGATAAGTACGAGCATTCCTAAAACCGATTTAACCGAAATGCCGACAAAGAGCACGGGTAACTGCGGCGAAGCTTTCCCAATAAAGGCCAGTACAAAATCTGCAATCACCGTTGCGATGAGCGCGGGCGCGGCGATTTGCAAACCAAGCACCCAGATGGCGGAGGCCGTGTGCAGCACCGCATTCACGCGTGCGAAGGTGAGCACAGACTGCCCAGCAGGAAGGTAATAGAAGCTGGAGACAAGCGCCCGCAATATCCAGTGGTGTACATCGAGAACGAAAAAAATGAACATTACGATGGTCTGGTAAAAGATGGAAAGTACGGGCGAATCTGCCTGCGATTGCGGATCGATCATCGTGGCGAGCGAAAAACCCATCTGCATGCCGAGCACTTGCCCTGCGAATTGCGCGGCGTCAAAGATGAAGTTGAGAAGCAGACCAACGACTATTCCCAGCAGCAATTCGCTAAGTGCAATGCCGGGCCATTGCAGCGGGGAAATCTGTAAGCGATGTGTCGGTACAACAGGCCAGAGAAGCGCGACCAGCACTACGACGAAGACGGCCTTGGTGCGCGCCGGTACAGCAGTGTTGCTGAAACCTGGGGCAAACAGCATCAGGCCCGAGACGCGCAGCCCAATGAACACAGCAGCGCCCAGAATCGATTCGAGACTAAGAGGGAAGCTCATTGAATCAAGGGCCGGAAGTCGGAAAAGAGATGAATAGTAAAAGCAGCCAGATGACGCAACATCCAGGGCAGCAGGAACATGGCGCTTAACGCGGTGGCAAGCAAGCGGGGAACGGTGGAAACCGTCTGATCCTGAATACTGGTGAGCACCTGGAGAATGTTGATGATCACCGAGACCACGGTGGCCACGGTGAGCATCGGCAGCGCCGCGAGTATGGCGTACTCAAGTGTGGTTCGGCCAAGATCGATTACCTGTTCAAGTGGCATAGGGTCACGCAAAGCTGTCATGCAAAGCTGCGCATCAAGGAGCCGACGAGAAGGTTCCATCCGTCGACCATGACGAAAAGCAAAAGCTTGAGTGGTGTAGAGATGACAACCGGCGGCAACTGCATCATGCCCACCGAAGTCGTGATTGAGGCGACGACCATGTCAATAACGAGGAACGGAAGAAAGAGCACGGCACCGATCTGAAACCCCGCCTTCAACTCAGAGAGAATGTAGGAAGGCATGACCACGCGCATCGAAAGATCTTCCGGAGTTTTAGGGCGCGGCTCTTTTGCGAGTTCGAGAAAAAGTGCGACGTCCTTCTGTCTGACGTAGTGGAGCATGAATGTTTTAACCGGCCGCGAGCCGATCTCGACGGCCGCAATGGGCGTGATCCGTCCCGCCTCAAGAGGAACGATAGCTTGCTGCTGGATCGCAGCTCCCACCGGTTGCATGAGGAAAAATGTGAGCACCAGGGCGAGTCCGATCAGTGTTTGATTGGTAGGGGTGCTCTGTGTGCCCAGCGCTTGCCGCAAGAAATGAAAGACGATAAGCAGGCGCACGAAGGGCGTCATAGACAACAGCAGCGCGGGTAGCAAGGTAAGAAGAGTCAGGACGATGATGATCGTCCAGGGTGCTTGTCCGCCGCCAAGATTTACCAGCGGAGCAGCCGTTCCTCCCGAAGCGGGCATGATTGGGACGGGCCCGGCCCATGCCGCCGATGACATCAGCAGCATCAGGAGCAGCACCATGCCGAACAGGCCAAGAAACCGCCTCATGCCGTCTCCTGGGCGAACGGGCGAGGGGTAAGGATTGCGGCGCGTTGCGGGGTGATTTCCGCGAGAAGCGAGACGGAAGTTGCCCCGCCTCCGATGAGAAACTTCTGTTTGCCCACACGCACAATTGCAACGAAGCGCTTATCGCCAAGTTGCTGCGTTTCGAGCAGAGCAAGTGTGCGTCTATGACCACGCCTCTTGAAAATCGGCCTTGCGAATTGCCGAACCCATTGCACGAACTGACCATAGATACGTGCCAACAAAGCGCGGCCAGATTCGATTTGTGGCAATCGGTCTGACGTTTCGCGTAGCTGCCGGCCGAAGTCGATTGGCTCGCGGCCTGCGCAGGCAACAACGCCCACGCTTGCCGTCGAGCGCTTCTGACGTAGAGTCTTTTTGTTTTGACGATTTTGTTTGTTCATGTTGTGTCGCTTCATGCGATTTGGGTCAGGCGCGCGGTAAGGTGATCGTCAATCACTTCGAACTCGGTCCAGCCGATCAGCTTTCCGTTCACTCGCAGCGGCACATCTGAGCCCTGTAGCCAATGCGTATTCACCACATCATTTGGAGAGAGCCGCAGCAGAGTGGAGACCGTAAAACGTGGAACAGGAATCTCCAACGAGAGCTGGCAAGGGAGATGTTGAAATGCATCCCAGTTCTTCGGCATTCCGGCGAGGGTGCCACTGCTAATCGTGAGCGCGGTAGTGTTGTCCGATACTTCGTTCATGAGTCCTGCGCGAGTGCCCTGATGAAATGGTTTTGCTGCGCAGTGAGAAGATGCAATCGGCGGGCCGAAGTGAAGCGGTGTTGTTAAGAATGCTCTCATGTGAAAATTGGCCTCGCGTTGCATTCCGCGAGGCCAATCTGTAGAACAGTTCTAGCGAATGAGATTGATCGTGTCTTGGGTGATTTGATCGAAAGTGGTTACCGATTTTGCATTCGCCTGGAAGCCGCGCTCGGCAATGATGAGGTTCGAGAACTCCTGGGACATATCGACGTTCGAGAGTTCCAGAGATTTCCCCGTCAGTGTTCCGAGAGCGCTGGTTCCGGGAACTCCGATGACGGCCCCGCCAGAAGAAATAGTAGCGGCATAATTGTTACTGCCCTGCTTCGTAAGCCCTTCGAGATTGCCAAAATTGGCGAGAGCCATTCGTCCCAGAACTTTCGTTCCATTCGTGAAAGATCCCGTGATCGTGCCATCGGAGCCAATAGAGAAATCGGTCAAGGTGCCGCTGCTGTAGCCATCCTGGTGCGTGGACCCAGTGCTGCTGTCCCCCGAGACCTGCGTGATCAATCCCTGGCCCGTCGAGTCCGTGAGATTCCAATTGAAGGGGAGGGCGCTGGCGCCATCGGAGAGGTTGCTGATGTTGAAGGCGACTGGAGTTGTGCTGGTGAGCTTCCCGTTGCTGTCAAAGGTAAGACTCCCGCTCTGCACCGTAGTGCTGGGGCCAGTGCCTCCAGTAATCTCTGCGCTAGGCAACGTGGCATTGTAGTCCCAGCCGGTAGCGGTGCGGCTGAACGAAATACCGAGAACATGAGAGGCGCCGAGAGAATCGTAAACCGTGATGCTGGTGTTGTAAGTGTCCCCCACCGCGGCATCGGCACTCAGATTGGTTTGCATCGAAATCGTGGAGGTTGGGTTCGGAGGATTGATGAGTCCGTCGCGCAGTTGAATCGGGCTGAGCCCATTGTTGGTGTTCACCACTCCATTCGCGGCGGGATAGCCCATGACCTGGTAGCCATCCACAGTAACGAGGTACCCGCTGGAGTCGCGCGTGAAATCGCCTGCGCGAGTGTACTGCGTGTTGCTGCCGTTCTGCACCACAAAGAAGCCATTGCCTGTGATGGCAACATTCGTATTCACTCCGGTCCCTTGCGTGCTTCCCCCGCCAAAATTTGTATTGATCGATCCCACCGATGTTCCTGCGCCAACCTGAATCTGATCTCCGGCTCCGTTCGTACCCAGTGATTGATAGAACATGTCGCGGAAGTTGACGCTCGTATCCTTGTATCCCGTAGTGTTGAGATTGGCGAGATTGTTGGAGATCGTGGAGAGTGCCGTGGAACTGGCCGTCAACCCTGAGAGCGGTATGGAAAAGTTAGGCATTACTTGCCTCCTGAAACGTTATGTGCCGATTGTCCAGTGGCTGCAGTGGAGCCACTCGCTTGATTCTGCAAAATCGAATAGATCCCAGCCACATCATTGAGCTGATTGATCTGGACCATCTGGGTGACCATCGTCGTCGGGTCCATGGTCTGGGTTGGGTCCTGTGACTTCAACTCCGTGGTCAACAACTTCATAAACATTGCAGTCGTATCCGTGGAACTGCTGCTAGTGTTCGTCGTGGCAGTCGAGGCGTTTGGAATTGCCGCCGCAACGGGATAAATGCTCATACGATTTGTTTTCTCCTTGAACTCAAGCCCGAACGCTAATGCGGGTATATTCCGGGAGAAGGCCGAGTGTGCCGCCTTCTTCCTTAATCGAGGTGGTTGTTGCAGTAGTCACAGAGGAGGTGCCGCTGAGTGATTGCGCGGAATAATGTTGCTGTTGTTGCTGTCCCGCAGACTGACCATGGGAATCCTGTGCGTGAGAGTCGGGTACGCCAGAGCTCAACGAGCCAAGAATCACATCGCGCGATCTCAGAGCCTGCTCAAGACCGCTGCGATCGGCGACCAGCACCTGCAGTGCATCATGGTGCGAGGTGGACAGGTGTGCGATCGTTACATCATGCGAAGTGACCGCGCGTACGTCGACCTTGCCGAGTTCCGGCAACTGGACGCTGATCTTGAGTTCGCTACTATTGGTGCTGACGCGAAGCTGTCCCGAATTCACCAGGCGTGGTGGATTCGGAATCGGATAAGACTCAATCTTCGGTTGCGGGTGAGCCACGACCGGAGCGGAATTCTGAGCATGAGGTGCGAGCACTGTCGCCAGGGACTGTGTTGCATCGGCGGTGGCACCGTGAGCGCTGGATGTTGTCGCCGGTTGTGCCGCAGCAGACTGATCGAGGGCGACACGTGTAATCAGGTCCGAGGGGAAACCGGTACCGGAATTATGACTGCCGCCTGCGATGGTGCTGTCAGTCTTTTCCTGCCCACCAAAAATGTTGTCACCCTGTGCTGCTGTTTGCGAATGGGAGTGGCCGGAGCGACTTGCCGTTGCGCGCGACGAATCAGGAACCGGCGTGGCCCGGATGACGGCAGAAACGCTGTCCGAAACTCTATGATCATGCGTTAGAAATCGCGGATTGGTGGGGGCAGCGTTGCCTGCGTCAATGCTCTGTGTATCTTCCGCAATTCCACCTTTTCTCTCCGGGAACGTTGTTGCCTGCGGCCTTGCCTTCGACTTCGTCGCAATACTTGACATGGCCATTCGCGATTGCGATGCCGACGCAAGAGTTGTGTTAGCAGCGAGGTGCCTGAGCGTGAAGCTCGAAGGATCACCAGCGTCCTCCGCTGCAGGCGTGCTGCTCGCATCGGTCAGAGGGCGATCTGGCATGATGGATTCAGTCTTTGTAATGGACGAATCAGAGCCCGTCGCATTGGGGAGCGCAGCGGGGAAGCTAGATGCTGAGAACTCTGTCGCGCCCATCGCGACCGCGTCGGCATCCGTCGGCGCTGGAGCCGTGGAATCCGCGCAAAGCTCTGTCGCGGGTATTTCGAAGAGGGGAAGTCTCTCCAGGATATGAAAGTTCGGTGTGCCACTCATGGTTAAGTCTTCTTTGTTGGCTGTTGAACTATCGACTTCCTTTCTTGTCTTCGATCGAGAGAGCGTTTTCCCACCGGGATATTTTTCCTGCTTTGCGCAATGCTCAGTTGAGGCACTGTCAGCTTTGCCCGTTTCCTTAGATATCCCGCCATCGGTAGCCGAGCACCGGCGCAATGCTGCTGCCTCATCATTGTCAGGCTTAATCGCTTCAGGAGAATCGGGGGAGGAGACCGGTGCTGCGGGCGAGGAGTTATCGGACCTCGAGTCGCTGGAACTCACTTCTTGCAGCGTCTTGTGAAAATCTGCGCTATCCGCAGACCCGCCGTGGTCTGCGCTGCCCAGTGGTGTATACGAAGCAGGAGCAGGAGCGGCGATAATAGGCGATGTGCTCATACATCGTGAGTCAGTGCACTTTGATCGCCAATTGCATGCTGGTCAGGTTAGATTCCTGTTATCCGCCAGGTTCCCTTTTCGCCACAGAGAGCGATTGTGCGCCATTCCGCAAGCGAACCAGCTTTCCCAGAAAAGCCTCATCCAGCGCTGATTGCTCGCGGCGAGATTGTTCCGCATTGAATTGCTGGAGTGCACGTTCCCGCAGAGTACCCACAGTTTTTCGCTCGCGGCGAGCGCTCAGGTATGCCGCTCGAAGTTTTGCGGCCTGTTGCTCCTCTGCTTGCTTTTGGCGTTCGCAATTGTTAATCGCCTTTTGAGTCTGGCTCAGCACGGATTCGATGAATCGCAATTCTGCGGCTGGCAAAACGGCGCTCTCTGTACGTACCCGCTCCGTATTCTGAACCCATTGCGCGGCGTCGGCGACCCGACGTTCTAGACCGCTGACTCGTGACATGGATTCCTCGAGACGCTCGCGTGCCTGGCGCTCCAGCAAGCGTCGAACTCGAAGAAGGCCTGCGAGTTGAAATTGGAATCGCATTACTCCTCCATCGTCAGCAGAGATTCAATTGTGCGCTCCAACTGCGGATCTTCCGCAGGCCCCTGAAGTGCAAAGGCCCTCAGATTAGGCACAACCTGCATGGCGCGGTCGAGGTCCGGATCTGCGCCTCTTTGATATGCACCGATGCGAATAAGGTCTTCCGATCGTGTGTAGTTGGAGAGCATCTGCCGTAGACGTTGCACCTTCGCAAGGTGCTCGCGGGAACATACGGCGGGCATCAGACGGCTAAGACTATCCAGCAATTGAATAGGCGGAAAATGTCCTTCCGAAGTAAGACGCCGATCGAGGAGAATGTGTCCGTCCAGCAGGGAGCGGACGGCGTCTACGATCGGGTCCATCTGATCATCGCCTTCCATCAGCACCGTGTAGAAAGCAGTGATGGAGCCATTGCGAAAATTTCCTGCGCGTTCGACCAGTTGCGACAACAAGGTGAAGACCGACGGCGTATAACCCTTTGCCGTGGGCGGTTCTCCGGCAGCGAGCCCAATCTCGCGTTGCGCCATGGCAAACCGAGTTATCGAGTCAAGTACAAGCAGAACGTGCTTTCCCCTCGCAGCAAAATATTCGGCGATCGAGTGCGCCGACTGTGCGGCGCGCAAGCGCAGCAGCGGCGACTGGTCCGAAGTAGAAACCACGACAATGGAACGGCGGCGTCCAGCCTCGCCGAGCGCGTCTTCCAAAAACTCCCTCACCTCGCGGCCGCGCTCGCCAACCAGTGCAACCACCGTGAGATCTGCCGAAGTGCCGCGAGCCATCATGCCCATCAGCGTACTCTTGCCCACGCCACTACCGCCAAAAATGCCGACTCGCTGACCGCGTCCGCAAGTCAGGAACGCATCGATTGCGCGAACGCCTGTCCCCATGGGCGATTGGATTGGTTCTCGCTCAAACGGGTCCGGAGCCGCCCGCACCACGGGCATTGCTTCGCCGCCAGTTAACGGCGCACCACCATCCATCGCCTGTCCGCTTGCATCCAGTACTCGCCCCACCATGCCATCTGTCACTCGGATACTGGGCCGCGCGCCCCACGTTGAAATCGTATCCCCGAAGCGGATACCACTTGCAGGGTAGAGCGGCATGGAGAGAACCGTAGAGCCATGAAAGCCAACAACCTCTCCTTCGAATTTGTTGCCATCGTGATCCCGAATCAGGCAGCAATCACCTAACGCGCAGTGAGGGCCTTCTGATTCAATCAGTCCGGCAATTGCCTTCGATATGCGCCCGCTCCACAGACGTTGCGGAATCTGCTGAAGTGCCTGATGATACGAGTCGAGAATCATTGCACGCGGGCCGGTCGTGGCTCTGCTGCCGCTGGACGACGAGAGAGCAAGTCGAAGAAGCCGCGTTCAATTTCCTTAAAGTCCCTCTCGAAACTGACCATGGTTGAGCCAAGTGCGGTCTCGATTCGCACATCGCCTGCAGTGAGAGAATTGTCCATCGTGACCTCGGCGGGATGCGTCATTGCGGCTGCGGCTTCCTGCCAATAGTTGAGCGAGTCGACGGATACCGCAAGGCGCACGCTGGTGGCGGAATCCAGTTGATTGAGTTCGTAGTTAACCAGCCCGGCGAGAAGGTGAGGATCGATCTGAACTTCGCGATGCACGATCCGACGAGCGATGGCCAATGCGAGGTTGACGACCTCCGCCTCCGCTTGGCGAAAATATTCATCCCGCTGTTGCGCAAATTGTTCAACTGCGCGCGCGACCTCAGTGCGTGCCCGCTGCATCTCTCGCTCAGTTTCGAGCTTTGCCTGCGCCGTAATTGCGCGTCTCTCCTGCTCCAGTCGCGCGGCCAACTCCGCCGCAGCATCAGATCCTTTCGCAGTCGCGGAAGTTGCGGGCTTTTGCCCCTCGGCTGCATTGAGCTCCTCCAAGCTCTCAGCTGTCGATTCCTCCCCAGACGCATTGCCGAACTGAAAACCTGCCTCGCAATATTCCAGTAGTGGATAGGAAGTGGCCTGGGACTCATGCTGTGGAGCAGGACTGACTTGTTCAGACGACGAGTTCATCTTCATTCTCCTGCTTCAATTGAATCTTGCCTTGGGCCTCCAATTTGCGCGCGACGGAGACACACTCCTGCTGTGCCTTGTTCACATCCTTGGCGCGCACTGGGCCGAGCGTTTCCATGTCTTCTTTCAGCATGTCAACCGCACGTGATGACATGGATTTGAAAAGATGATCGCGCAGTTGATTCGAAGCGCCTTTTAGCGCCTGCGCCAGTGTCTTCTTATCGAGTTGCGAGAGCAGTTCGCGAATACCGGTTTCCGGCACTCCGAGCAGATCGTCAAAGGTGAACATCAGATTGCGGATACTCATCGCAAGTTTGGAGTCATCCCGCTCGATCACTTCAAGGATCCCTTTAGCTGAAGCGGGGTCCATGCGGTTCAGCAGGTCCGCGACGCCCTTGAATCCGGCATATGCGCGGCGGCTCTGCTCACCGAGTGCCTGCAAGCGGCGGTGCAGAACCACCGATACCTTTTGCGCCATCTCAGGCGAGAACTGGCGTAATTCGGCGAGGCGTTTCACAGCTGCCGCGCGAGTCTCCTCCGTCAGCTTCATTAGCAATGCAGAAGCTTGCTTCGGATCGAGGTGAGCCATAATGAGTGCAATGGTCTGGGGATGTTCGCCCTGAAGAAACTTGGCCAGCTGTTGCGGGTCAGCCTTCTGAAGTGAGTCGAGCTTACTGGCGCTGAGTTCCTGTGCGCGGCTTACCGCCTCCAGCATGACGCGCGCGCCATCCTCTCCAAGAGTCTTTACCAGCAACCGTTGTGCGTATTCGGTCCCGCCCTGCGCAATGTACTCCTGCGTGATCGCCAGATTGTGGTACTCATTCAAAATCGCGGTAGCCTCGTCGGGATCGACCGTGCCAATGTCGGAGATTTCCTGGGTTACTCTCTGCAACTCGGATTCATTCAGGTTTCGAAAGATGAGGCTCGCTACTTCTTCGCCCAGCAGCACCAGGAGAATGGCAGCTTTGCGCACGCCGGAATGTGATCTTGGAAGTGCGGGGTTCATCTGCGCTCACCTTCTTTGATCCAGCTCTGAACCAGCCGCGACGCCGCAACGGGCTCATTTTTAACCCGCGTGGAAATTTCCTCCTTCAGCCGCACGACCTGAGGGAGCTCTTCGGCCCCGGCGAGTTGTCCCGGAAGCTCATTGCCTGGGGAAGGTGCAGATGCAGAATTCTTGCCGGACGCCAACAGTGCTCGATCCTTTGTTTGTCCCGTGCCGAGCGAGTGCATCACCTGCTTTTTGACGGGGCGCAATATCACCAAATATGTAGCGAAGAAAAGCAGCAGAAGGGAAGCGATTCGAACATAGCTGTTCCAGCCAACCAGTGTGGTGCGTATCTTTTCAAGCCTCGTGGGCGGCGCCGGAGAGTCAACTGGCGCAATCTGAAAGCTCATGTTCTGGACAGTGAGAATGTCGCCGCGCGCGGTATCGAAGCCCACCGAAGCTTTGGCAATATCTTCAATACTCTTCAGCTCTTCGGGAGACCGTTTCTGGCGCGGACTGGTCTTGTTGCCCGGATTGTAATTGTCGTCGACGAGGACAGCCACGGCCAGGCGCTTCAGCCTTCCGGCAGGTTGCGTGGAGTGACGCACAATCTTGTTTACCGCGTACGTTCCGTTCTCAGATTTCGAGAGCGAGACATTGTCGCCTGCAACGCTTTTGGCCGGCGACCCACCGCCGGGCACATTGGATGCCGTCCCGGCGGCCCCGCCCGGTTGAGGCGCACCGTTTGACTCCTCCGTGCGCTGCATCGAGAGTGCAACCGTCTTTTCAGGATCGTAGCTCTCCTGTTGTTCTTCCACTGTGCTCGGATCAAACTCTGCGTGTACCGTGGCACGGACATGATCACCGCCTACGACCGGTGCAAGGGTTTGGATGAGACGGTCCGCAAGCACCTCATCGGCCGTGCGTTCTTCGCTGGCCGACTGAGCGCTCGCGCCGCTGGCGGGTTCTCCCGCTTCCGCATCGACGACCGTAACATTCTGCGGATCGAGTTTATCCACCGCGCTTGATACCAATCGTTGCACGGCCAGCCGCATAGCGGACGAGAGACGATGATCCTTGAGCTTCAGAATGACCCCGGCCTTCGCCTGGCGATCCTGTCCCGAGTAAATCGATTCGGGAGGAATGGCCAGATGAACTCTCGCCGCTGCAACGCCGCTCATACTCTGAATCGTGCGCTCCAGTTCACCTTCGATCGCACGCTGATAATTCACCTTGTCGTCGAAGTCGCTGGAGGCCCAGTTTGTCTTGTCAAAAAGCTCAAAGCCGAGTCGGCCGCTATGCGGTGCGCCTTGTGCCGCAATCTCCAGGCGCGCGGTGTCCAGTAGATCCGCCGGAACCAGCACGGATCTTCCATCGGGCGAAAGCTGGTAGTGAATGTTCTTTGCCGTCAGGCGCTGGCCCAGCGACTGCGCATCCGCGGGCTCCATATTTGAGTAGAGTGCGGTCATATCGGGGGTAGACAGCAGGTGTACGAAGGTGGCCAGCACAACCGCCACGAGAGCGGCCCCGCCACCGAGCAACATCCGCTGCCGCGGTGTGAGACTCGACGCAAAGTCGCGCAACTGCGTGACCACTTGCCCGAAGCTTTTGGATTCACTCATGACCAGACCTTAAAACTGGAGCCGCGAAATTTCCTGGTAAGCGCTGACCACTTTATTCCGAACCTGGAGCATGAGGTCGAAAGCGAGCGTGGCGTGTTCCACCGATAGTGTGGCGGCATGAATGTCCTGGCCGTTTCCTGCGATCAGGTCCGTTACCTTCTGCTCGGCCGTAGCCTGGAGATTGTTCACCTGCTGTATGGCTGAACCCAGTGTGCCCGCAAAGTCTCCGGTTGGTGCTGCGGCCGGAGCGAATGTTGTACTGGCAAGTCCGGCAATGCTGCCAAGAGACGACGGCGTGATACTCATACTCAATACTCCTATTTCAGTAGTTCAATCGACTGCTGGATCATCTGTTTCGCCGCCTGCACGGCGGAGGCATTCATCTGATATGCGCGCGCCGCACCCATGAGGTCTGTCATCTCAAGCACGGGATTGATATTCGGATAAGCAACAAAGCCATCGCTGTCCGCGTCAGGATGCGAAGGTTCATAGCGCATAATTGGCGCGGCGTTATCAGCAACAATCGAGCGCACACTGACCCCGCCCGCTCCGCTCAATGAAACAGCCGATTCACTCGCACCTGCCAATCGCATACGGAAGCTGGACGGCGCCGTACTCTGAAACACAACTTCCTTCCGCTGATAGGGACCGCCTTCTGCGGTGTGCGTACTCTCGGCGTTGGCCATGTTGCTGGCCACCACCTCCGCTCGCATCCTCTCAGCGCTCAGGCCAGAAGCGCTTATACCCATTACGCCGAATAAATTCATTGCGAGCCTCCTTCATGGATGGCCTGGCTCAAGCGGTGAATCTCTGATTTCATCAGCGCGATTCCTGTCTGAAACCGCAACTGCGTCTGGGCCAGCGCAAGGCCTTCGCGATCCATGTTGACGTTGTTGCCGTCGGGCCGCTCGGTAAGTCCCGAGACTTCGGTCACGCGCGGCTTGGCCGTTTGCGGGTCATCGCCCAGCGATGAGCTGAGCTGTGATGCGAGTTGGCTTTTGAAGTCAACATCGCGCGCGTGGTAGCCGGGAGTATCGATGTTGGCGATATTCTCGGCAATGATTCCGCTGCGAAATGCGGCAGCATCTAGAAAATGATTAAGCCGCGCCATCAGCGGTGTGTCGACCAGATTCATTGCAAGCTCCAACGCTCGAATGCAGATTCCTGAGGGATGAAGCTCCCTGCAAGCGACGAGCAATCCGAATACGGCATACCTCGCAAGAGCGCGAAACAGGTCTCATCGCGACACAGCAACTCCGAAAGATGGCGCACATCGAGCATGCCGTCGTGGGCCTGCAGAACCAACCGTCGCAGAACCGACCGCAGTTCAGTAACATTACCCGGCCAGTCGTATGCGCAGAACCGGTCGATCAGAGCCTGCGAGCATTGAATCTTTTCAAAGGGCGAAGCGTTGCGAAGGAAAGACTCCGCAATGGCGCGGATGTCATCGATGCGTTCGCGTAACGCTGGTACTCGCACGCGCAACAGAAGTCCGGCGAGATCAGGATGTAACGAGAGATGGCCATCTCGCGACGCCGTACAGGTCATCAGTAACTGAATCCCCTCGCCTCGCGGGCAGCAACGGTATTGATCAAGAGATTGCGCCAACCGGGCCTGCGTTTGCAGCGAAAGAAATTCAGCATGTAGCAGAAGCAGTCCTCCGCCGGTAGCGAGGTTGAGCTTGCCGAGTTGGATGGTATTTTGCGAGCCGCAAGAAGGGTGCTCGCCAAAGAGAAAAGACTCGGCGCCGTCGGACCGGAACATACGGCAGTCCATGGTGAACAGCGAGCGGGCGCCGGGACGCCGTCGATTCCACGCGCTGCGCGCCAACATGCGCCGGCCGCTTCCCGGTTCACCTTCAACCACGAAATGACGCCCCAATTCTACGGCATCAATCGCTTGCATTGCGGCCATCCGCAGTGTCGCATTGCAGCCGATAATTTCAGGAATGACTTGCCAGTCGTTCATTTATGACCTCAAGAGATCGAGTTGATTCCCATGTATGCGCACGAGAACTGCCAATTCTTCTCTAAAGTGTTAAGAAATTTCTGATCCAGCACCCACCGAGCGAACTGGTTTGCGCAGGAGTATCTGCTGGGGCGTGATGATCGGACAACCATCAGCGAGCACAAATGCGCGCTCGATCACGTTGCGTAATTCGCGAACGTTTCCTGGCCAGTAGTGCTCACTGAGCTTGACCTCAGTTTCGGCGCTCAGAGCTATATCAGAGGCGCCAGAGAACCTCTCCAGAAAGTAGCGCGCCAACAGCGGAATATCTTCGGAGCGCTCACGCAGTGGCGGCAACTCAATCGGAAAGATCGAGAGGCGGTAGAAGAGGTCCTCGCGAAAGAGTCCTTGCCCAACCCGTTTTTCGAGATCCACATTGGTGGCGGCAATCACGCGCGCATCAAGGCGGAAAACATCGCTTGTCCCCAGGCGCTGCACTTCGCCGCACTCTAGGAAACGCAACAGTTTTGCTTGACTGGCGAGTGGCAATTCGCCCACCTCGTCGAAGAAGATGGTGCCGCCATGGGCGGAGTGAATCTTTCCAAGGCGTGCCTGCACCGCTCCTGTAAATGCTCCGCGGGTATGACCAAACAGCTCTGCTTCGACCAGCGCTTCCGGAATCGCCGCGCAATTGACGGTGATGAACGGCTTGTCGGCACGAGAGCTGAGCTTGTGCACCGCTTCGGCCACCAATTCTTTTCCCGCGCCGGTCTCTCCGCATATCAGCACGGACGTCGAGTGCCGGGCAACGACGCGGACCAGCGAGGCAAGTTGTTGCATCGCTTCGCTGCGTCCCACCATTCCTGGGAGCGGCATGAAGTCTCTGGATGGGAATTCGGTACGCAACGGCTGAACAGGTGCAGCGCTCGCGGTACTTTGATTGAACTCCTGGAACCACTGATAAGCGACGCTGGATCGCAGATCCTCCGGCAGTTCAATTTCGCTGCCCTCGCCATCGAGCAAGACAACATCCGTCCCCGGAAACTGATGTTCGATCACGCCGATCAGTTCGTCGCAATTCAGATCAGGAAGTTTGCGGTCGAGTACAATAATACGCGCTCCCCGATGCTCCAGCATGTAGAGAGCTTCAGCCCCCGTGCGAGCTTCTAGCACGCGCGTGACCTTGCTCAGGCTATTCTCGAGTCGCTTGCGCAGGCTTGTATTCGGCGTCGCAATCAGAATCGATAATCCAGGGCGCAGCGATGGAAGCATGTTGTGAGCGGATGTCATGTGATTGTTTTACGTCCTCATTCTTGGAAACAGATTAGTGTGAAGTTAAAACTTGCTTATCAGCGAAAGTAATCGCCCGGTATTGCCGATAAGAACTTTCCCGGAAATCAACTGAGGTATGGTCAGCTTCCAGGTAGATGTCGCTGCCTCCAGCAAACTGCAGCAGCTTCAGGCAGAGCTTCTCGCGCTGTCCATGAGGCATGCCCGGAAGCACCTCAAGTACCGCCGCATCTTCACGATTTCGCAAAGTGGTCGAGATTGTGCTCCCCGCGGGCGCCGCGGCAATCATCTCGTCGAGCAGCACAAACATTGCTCTTCTGAAGCTCGGCTCATTGCATTGAATGACCACCGGCTCAATCGTCAACGAGAGCTCGACGTTGCTTGCCTCGGCGACAATCGTCATCTCCTCCACGCAACTTTGCAGAAGAATGTGACCGTCATGGCGGCTCAGCGATGGAGCATCTTCCAGACTGGCGATCTCGCGGAATACCGCTACATCCTGCATCAACCGATCAATGAAGCAGAGGCAATCTTCCAGGACCTGATGCGACTCATGCTCGTTCAGTTCTTTGCTCAAGCCAAGTTCCACCGTAGTGCGTAGCGCGGTGATGGGCTGCGCCAACATATGAAACGTTTCGCTTATGAATTCGCGTTCCTGGCTCATGCAACCTCGCTGGGTTTGTCGCTGAGCTCGTATCCAACGCCGCGAACCGTATGGATCAACCGGTAGAGCGCGCCTTCATCGACCTTCTTGCGAAGATAATTAATGTAGACGTCCACAACATTTGTGCTCGTATCGAAGCTGATATTCCACACATGCTCGATGATCATCGAGCGAGTGATGCGCCTTCCCGCGTTGCGCATCAGGTATTCAAGTAACGAAAATTCCTTGGCAGTCAGTTCGATGTTCCGCCCGCCGCGCTGAACCTTCCGCTCCACACGGTCCAGGTGCAGGTCCGCTACACGCAGAGTCGATTCCACTGACGGCCGGCCACGCCGCATCAATGCGCGCACACGCGCGGAGAGCTCGGAATAAGAGAATGGCTTATTAACGCAATCGTCCGCACCACTGTCCAGCGCTTGAATGCGGTCTTCGACCCGCGGGCGGGCGGTAAGTACCAGAACAGGCACTTGTGGTTTGTTGGGACGCAGATTTCGAAGTACGGAGATGCCGTCGAGTTTGGGGAGGTTCAGGTCGAGAACCAGCAGATCATAATCAAGATCGGTCGCCATCAGCGAGCCCTGTTCGCCGTCCAGCGCCACATCCACTGCGTAGTGTTCGGCTTCCAGCCCTTTGCGTATGTAGGAGGCAAGCGCCGCGTCGTCTTCGATAACAAGGATACGCATACTTCAAACTCCGAGTGTCCTGCTGACAGCTAAGGATTACGCGGCTTGCGTCACTTGTTTAGAAAACATTGGGATTTTCAAAGGTTACCGACGGGTATAACTTCCCGTTCCGGACAAATTCCCATAGCGAGCACCTGATGAGGCCGCCGTTGACGATGTTTGTTGAGAAACCTGCATAGTTTTATCGCGGGCGGGCCTGAGAGGGATTAAGGCCAAATTTTCTGGACCTAGTAGCTCAACCTGATTGTGAGAGATCACTTGTAAAACTATGCTGGATTCATTCTGTTCTCGAGGCTTTCTTGGCTTTCATGAACTCACCAAGCGCGAAGCATCGTGCTCATCCGTCTCTGATACGACAGGTCTTGAAAGTGTCGCGTCCCTGCTGGCCGCACCTTGCCGGGATCAGCTTACTGTGTCTGCTGTCGACTCCAGTAACGCTGTTGGCGCCGCTTCCGCTCAAGATCGCCGTTGACAGTGTGCTGGGCACGCGCGCTCTGCCCGTCTGGCTCCAGGCCCTCCCGTGGCCTCACCGATGGTTGACCACTGCCGCCAATGGCGGTCTCGCAATCTGCGCAATTCTGCTTCTCACCATCGCGTTATTGAACTGCTTCCAGTCTCTGGCAAGCTGGCTTCTCTCCACCTACACGGGAGAAAAGTTGGTTCATGATTTCCGCGGCCAATTGCTCTTCCATGCTCAAAGGTTGAGCCTCTCGGTACACGACCGCCGCGGCGCCAATGACATTGCTTATCGCATTCAGTATGACGCTCCAGCCATCCAGAACCTGTTCCTGCAGGGGATGGTGCCGATACTATCGTCGGCCTTCACATTTGTTGCAATGCTCGTGGTGACCACACGCATCAGTTGGCACATCGCGTCCCTTGCCGCGGTCCTGTCGCCCGTGTTGTTCGTGCTGGCGCGAAACTCAAGCCGCAGAGTGCGGGAGCGTTACGACGAAGTCCGCGAGCTCGATAGCTCCGCTATGCTGGTGTTGCACGAGGTCCTGAGCTGCCTGCGTGCGGTAAAAGCTTTCGGACAGGAAGCTTTCGAAGACGAACTGTTCCGCCGCAAATCTCGCCAGCGCATGACCGAGCAGGTGCGGCTCGCATCGATCCAGGCCGGCTTCCATGTGCTCATCGGATTCTGTGTCGCATTGGCCGCCGCCGTAACGCTGGTCATGGGAGTCACCGAAGTACGCCAGCACATCATGACTGTAGGCGAGTTCTTGCTCGTAATGGCCTACATGGCGCAACTCTACGAACCTCTGCGCACCATTAGCACGAAACTCCCGGAGTTGCAGTCGATGATGGCAAGCCTGCATCGCGCGTTTGCGCTGCTGGAAGAGACTCCGGAATTGGGAGATGGTTCTTCGATCAATACTCCCATCCGTGTGCGAGGTGAGGTGGAGTTTCGTAACGTCTCGTTCCAGTACACGGCTGGCGGACGAAGCGTGCTGAATGATATTTCCTTCCACGTTCGTCCCGGAACCCGGGTAGGAGTGGTGGGACCGAGCGGCTCCGGCAAGAGCACCCTGGTGAACCTGTTGACGCGCTTTTACGATCCCTCCGGCGGCGCGATTCTGATCGATGCCACGGATCTGCGCGAATACAGCCTCGCTGAACTCCGCCAACAGTTCTCTATCGTTCTTCAGGAACCCATGTTGTTCTCTACCACCGTTGCAGGGAACATCGCCTACGCGAACCCTCAAGCCTCGCGCGCCGAAGTCATCGAAGCCTCCAAGCTGGCCAATGCCCACGAATTCATCGAACGGCTGACGAAAGGTTACGACACCCTCATGGGAGACGGCGGCGTCCGCCTCTCTGGCGGAGAGCGCCAGCGTCTAGCCATCGCACGCGCGTTTCTTAAGAATTCTCCAATGCTCATTCTCGATGAGCCGACGAGCTCTGTCGATGTGCGTACCGAACAACTCATCATGGAAGCGCTGGACAAATTAATGGCCGGACGCACGACTTTCATGATCGCTCATCGTCTCAGCACACTGGAGCAGTGCGATACCGTTCTGGTTCTGCAGAGTGGCTCACTCCTCACCGTCACCAACACGGTAGAAGAAGCCAGGTCTCAGGTCTTTGCCAACTCAGTGTCCCGTTCCGTTGAAATCCCAGCCCCCGGACCGGTGCTGGTGCGATACAAAAATGATGCCTCAGGCCCCGTTTAGCTTTTGTCCATCCTCCATCGACTCTGATACTTTTTAGAAATGGCGCTCCAACCCAACCTGCTTTTGATCAGCAGTTCCACCGTTCACGGCACCGGATACCTCGATCATGCCGAGCCTGAGATTCGCGCAACGCTTGGGGCTTCTCGACGCGTGATTTTCGTTCCTTATGCGCTCGCCGATCGCGCCTCGTACGCCAACAAGGCGGCACCCCGATTTGAGAGCATGGGATTCGAGTGCAAGTCCATCGACGACTACTCGAACCCCGTTCGCGCGCTCGACGAAGCCGACGCCATATTTGTAGGTGGCGGAAACACCTTTCGTCTGCTCAAGACTCTTCACGAGTTCGGTCTCATCGAAGCCATCCGGCATCGCGTAGCCGAAGGAATGGTTTACATGGGAGCAAGTGCCGGATCAAACGTCGCCTGTCCCACGATCCGCACCACAAATGACATGCCCATCGTTGAGCCTCCAACGCTGAACGCGCTGAATCTTTTCCCTTATCAGATCAACCCCCACTACATCGATCCCGAACCTGATTCCGTGCACATGGGTGAGACACGCGAAGAGCGCCTGCTGCAGTATTTGGAAGAGAACGACACGCCGGTCATCGGACTGCGCGAGGGCGCGATGTTAAGAATGAACGGCGGAAGAATATATCTAAAAGGAAAAAAGGGCGCCCGCATCTTCAAACGTGATTGTGTCCCTCAGTCACTACTGCCGCCTGCCGAACTCACCATCTAGCATCTAAAACTGTGCGCAACGATGAGTTGCACCGGAGCGGCAAACGCCATCGAACCGGATGTGGTTCGCCACCGAGAATAGGTGGGGAGCCCCCTTGGATAGCCATCTTCGTCTGCGCCCTTCTGTGGGCTCTAGCCATGAGCCTGGGATTTGAAAGAACCGTGATGCTTGGCGTTCTGCTCACCGGCCTGAGCATTCTCCTGGAGTTCGCCGCCCTGATCGCCTTACGTATCAAGGAACCGCACCTCCCGCGTCCTTTCCGAATACGAGGCGGTCTCGTCGGCCTGGCGCTTTTGGTCACGCCACCCGTCATCCTGATCCTGTTAAGTTGTGTCCGAAACCATTCCGGACGAATCGGTTCCGTGAGCGCCCTTGCCGTTGGACTGACCATGGTGCTTCTCGGATCGCTCCTCTATTGGTGCAGCAAATCCTCTCTAGACAAGCGTCCGAGCACGGCGTTGTGACGCACCTCTGCGCAAGATTGTCCGCAACTCTCGGAATACGAAATCTCCTCAAATCAGCACGAACACACGGCCTTCCGGCCTAAGAGAAACGTGCCAGTTGCGTCCAAGCCGCATCGCCTGTTAAGCTACATTTAATCAGTGATGTAGGCGCGTAGCTCAGTTGGTTAGAGCGCTACCTTGACACGGTAGAGGTCAGGAGTTCGAGTCTCCTCGTGCCTACCATATTCTTCAACCAGTTAGCCGGAAGCAGCTTTCGAGCGAGGGACGTTGAAGGGACGCTGGTTTGAAACCGCGCGCTTGGCTCTCGATTTCTTCCTCCCAAACAACACATCCACCACCCGGCTCTGAGCTTCCCGTTTCTTGTCGCTGATCGCTTGCGTGTAAATGTTCATCGTCGTGGTCACGTTGGCATGCCGCATCAGTTCCTGCACAACTTTCACATCATTGGAACTGGCCTGAAGCAACGTCGAGTAGGTGTGGCGAAACGTGTGCCATCCCACCCGCTTGCTGATCCCGGCCCGCTTCGCCGCCGGTTTCAGAATCCGGCTGAGCAGGGTATCTGCCCACGGCGGCATTGCTCCCTGACGCCGATCACTGGCAAACACCCAATCCTCCGGCGTTGCATAGCAGGACGACAATCTCCATTCCTGCAGAAACACCGCCGGAATCGAATCTAGTGGAACCGGCTTGCGCGACGTTTCCGTCTTGCACTTGCCAATCACGTCATCGACCACGGAGCGCGTGACCGAAAGCGACAGATGCTCGAAATCGACATCCTGCCATTTCAGCCCCAGCACTTCGCTGATGCGAAGGCCGGTGGTGGCCGCGATCACGCCCATGGTGCGCACCATCAGAGGAAGCTCCGCCAGTAAGGCACGGAATTCCTCCGCTTCGAGTGGTTCGGGAATTCGCACACGTTTCGCACTCTGCCGGACTGCCAGCATGGGGTTTTCCCCAGCGTCGAGCCAGCCGTAACGAATCCCGTGTTGGAAAACATCGCTCATGATGTATTTCATCTTCGACTTGCTTCCGTCGGCAAGATCGACCGAAGCAAGCCACTTCTCAACTGCTACGGCTTTCACTTTCCGCAACCCGCAGTCGGACCAGCGAGGTTCAACATGCGTCCGCAGGAAAGCGTCATAGACCTGTTTCGTCTGGTGTCCCTTGCGCAGCGATGGCTGAGTGAGATCGAGTTCCATTTTGCGATAGTGTTCGATCAACTCACCAAAGCTTGCCGGGCTGGCCTCGGGTCGATTCGAGTCCAGGTTGATATCCAACCGAAGCGATTCGACAGCTTCCCACGCTGCCGACTTTTTCGGATACTGTTTGACGGTTCCGACCACCATCTTGCGCATCTTGGCCTTGCCTTGGGGACCAATCTCCCGCCAGCGGTAGAGCCAAACATCGGGGCCGGACTTTCGTTTTACACGGCTGAAAAAGCCGTTTTGAAATCGGGGTCGCTTCAAGAAATTCTCCTTGGAAGACGACCTCGGTGGCTGGCTGATCTTACCTCGGTTTGCATCCAGGAATCGAGTTCGGAGAGACGAAATTTCCAGACCTTGCGCGGGCCTTCACCAACTCCGTAAGCGGGCAATGTTCCACGCCGAGCGAGGGCGAGGACGGTCTTGCGCGGCATGGCGAGAAACGAAGCCGCGTGAGCGGCATCCACAAACGGTTCCGGTATTCCAGACTGATGTCTGTTTGGCGGCGATTCCATAGTCACCTCTATCGATGCGAGCAGCCAGCGGGCTGCGTCGCATCTCAGAGGGCTTACTGTAGAAGAAGAATGTGCAGCTGATTTATTCCATTTCGAGCGCACCTATTCCATTTTGGAATAAGTCCAATCCACGAGACAGAGCAGGAATGCGACTGCGATTGAGTGGCGTCCCAAGGAAGAATGAATGCGCGCACCACTGTTTTACACCTTGCTGCCGCCTCCGCCACGACGAGGCTTTTTCTTGGCCGATGGACCGGGTGGTTTGGCGATGAAGTCTTCGACGTCAGAACGCCTCAAAAGCGTCTTTCCGCCGATTGACAGGGTTGTGAAGCGTCCCTTTTTTACCAAGCCGGATATTGCCTGGCGGGTCACCTCCCGGATCTTCGCGGCCTCTGCCTGCGAAATCCATAGCGAGGGATCGAATTTCTTTTTCGAAGAGTCTTTGTGATCGGTTGACATTGTCAATCGATCTCCTGTATGTTATCTATCATCGGCCTTCAGTATACGAGGCCCAGCGTTTCGCCGTGAAGCGGAGCGCGCCGGTGCGCTAACACCGAGCGCGTTCCTGACCAACGTCGCCCATTAAGGAGGCAGCGATGGCTACCATTGAAGTTATCTTTTCTCCACCTCTGGCGCAACCGAAACCAACGACCCATCCCTATCTGCCGCGTGCCAACCCGACTTCCGGTCCCTCCAACTTCCACGACAGGAGGGATGCACGATGACACTCAAAAAACGCGCCCAAGACAGGACGACAAGCCCGGAGCGGAATGGCGTGATCCGTTGCACCAGCGAAGTGCGCGGCAAGCAAGTGCGATCCATCTATGTGAGCGGGGTTGACGAGTTCAACGTCGTCAACATCGACTTTACCGATGGCACGGCTCTGACGGTCCAAATCATTCCCGCCGCCAGACTGAAAGTCGAACTGAACGACTGGACCAGTGGCGATGGGACGTTGCTCAAGAAATGGCCCGTCATCATCACCCGCTGAGGAGGCGGAACCCTCATGGCCAAGAAAAGAACAGAAAGGTATACAGGCCCCAAACGTTACGTCGAGTACAAAGAGGCCCAGGGGCGAACCGTGCAGTATGTGCGTTACTGGCATTCACCCCCAGGAGGACAGGGCGTGGTGATTCAGTTCACTGACGGGACGAGGATACACGTTGGCATCGAACCTGTGCTTCGCGTCCAGGCCGAGATCGGTATTCTTCGCGACGGGAATCTGCAGGATATTGAGACGTATCCGCCGATTCTTGGGACACCTGTGCCATGAAACACAACGAGAAGCTTCCTGAACGCAGACGACGGCAGGGCAAAGGCGAGGAGGAATCGATGGCCAAGAATACGAAGAAGGACAAGAAGAGCAAGTTCCGCCCAGGAACTCATGGCGGCTGCGAGGCCTTGCTGTACGAGTTCCGCGAGGGGCCGCCGTCAGACTTCATCGATGGCGCGCGCACGCGCACGCCATCGATCCACTCGCGAGTGACTCTCATTGCGGCTGAGACTTTCGAAGAAGCCGTTACGTACCTACAAATCGACTCACCAGACTTCAAGGTTCAGACCGTAAACTGCCTTGGCTTGATGATTATGGTTTCCGGCTCGCCAGCGGACTGAAAGCACACTTCAATCCTCCCTTTGCAGGGCGGCATGACTAATGCATTGCATCCCGCCCTATGTGGTGATCAATTTGCATCCAGCGTAGGACAAGAATCTTTCCTCGATTTATGTCTTTTTGAGCCGACCTATCTCTTTTAGACATGAATGCGCGGAAGGCGCATATTTAGCGGCTGCAAATAGCATTTTCGGGTCGAAATCGACCCGGCGCCTGAATATTCATGAATAGTGCTCCCATGAGAATCAATGCGTTACGGACAGGCAAAAACCGAATTCATGTCTATTTGGAATATATCGGCTCAAATTGACATAAATCGCTCACGCCGTTCTGCCTTACGTTGTCTGAGTGCAGGCGGAAATCGAGTTGCGGTGGATGCGGTTCGTGGTGGCGGTTGCGGAGGAGCGCAACTTCACACGAGCGGCTATGCGTTGCAATATCTCCCAGCCCGCACTCTCACGAAGGGTCAGTGAGGTCGAGTCCGCGCTCGGAACCAAGCTCTTCGAACGCCGCACAAGAAGCGTACGCATCACCAGGGCCGGACATCTCTTCGTTCGCGAGGCACGGCGCACCCTGGAGCAGAGCCGCCGCGCCGTATCGCTGGTTCGGGCTTTTGTGAAGTCCCATGAAGCGCCAGTCTCGCTTGGATTCTCTGCGCTTGCTGACCCGGCGACACTCCGCTCTTTGATTGAGCAATCTGTACGAACTGTTGCGGGCATGTCTCTGGCGACTCACTCCGCGAACACGCCGGAGCTGATGCGGGATTTGTTGCGCAGCGATGTGGACTTGGCAATAGTTGATCTTCCTATCAGGGCGCGTAGCATACGGCTCGCTCCATTGTTCACCGAACCGCTGATTGCGGCACTGCCAGAGAAACTGACTTCACCCAAGATGGCGGCGGTGGACCTCGCAGAGCTTCTGAAGTTCCCGCTGACGTTGTTGGCGGACTCTTCCGATCCGGCTCGGACGCTCATCGAACAACATCTCTCTTTCGTCGGAACGCGCGCCTTCCGCATTCACGACTGTGCCAGCGTGCATGAACTTCTTGACGCAGTGGCGCTCGATGGCCGCGTAGGGCTGATTCGCCAGTCGGCATCACGCTTCCAGCGGGAGGGCGTTTTGTATAAATTGCTCTCGAAACCGATCCAAGTTGGTTCTGCGCTCGCGTGGTGTGCCGATGATCGTCGGCCCAAACTGCTGTCTTTTCGCTCCGCGCTCATTGCTTTCTCTCGGCAATCATGACTTTCCAATAAGGAAGGCTCAAACCAAAATCAACCCCAGACATTCCCGCACGCACGAGAGTGTAACCGTCGCGGCTCACTGCCGCGTCAACCCCTAAGCCGCCTTCGGCGGTGCGCCCAAGTATCGATCAGAGATGAGAACCGTTCCGGGCGCAGGGTTGACCCCGCCCGCCGTGACGGTTGTTTCTCCCAATATGGCGGGAATGCCATTCTCTGTGCTTCGCAAGCACAGAGCACTCCAGCGGTGCGCCCCACCATCGTCGTGATCTATTCCCTCCGCGCATAACTGTGGCAGAGAACACATTAGTCGATTGATCCACGGCTCGTAAGCTTTCAGCGGAGGTAGAGCCCGTGAAGATCAGCACCAGTCAATCGCCAACACCCGAAGAACCCAACAACAACACAGCCAAAGAAACAGAGCCCCGTCAGCGGCCACTGCCGTTCTACGAGGACGACATCGTCGCGCGGGTGCGCGCTGCCCGCGAAGCGGCACAGCGCGAGATGGAATCTTTCGGCCATGTATCTGAGTACGAGGTTCGTAAGATTTACGGCCAGCGGACCGACCTGCGCTACGACGACGTAGATTTTCCAGCGTATTCCGAAAACACAGAGACGAAGCAGGCTGGGGCTGATTCTGGCGATAAGGAGGGGTAATGCGCAGCTCCATCCCCGACGACTTCGAGGACCTCCTCAGCATCCGAAGGGAACGCTCACCGAAGCCACCCGGAAAGTCCGAACCGCTATTGGAGCCGGGGCCGCTCGATCCGCGCCAGTTTTCTCTCATGCTGTCCATGCATCCGCATCGTCCGTAAGGCAGGCAGCAGTACGGAATATAGGCAATGACATCCAAGTGGCTGGTTACACGCAGAACATGCGCTGATCCAAAAAATTCCGGCACCGTCGCGTGACATCGCGGCGCGAACTGGTAACGAAAGACACAGATATCAGGTTCAACACTTCAAGAAGGTAAAACACCAGATATGGAGAAACGAGGAATGTTAGCGTGGAACTGACACTAGTAATGCGATTATCGACGTCCGGTCATCAGATGTTCGCGGAGGAAATGAAATCTGCTGGGTTGGCAGCAGCTTGACCTCTGGACCCACCAACTTAGCGGAGCGGTTGCGACTCGATTCCGCAAATCTTACCAGCAGCGATCGCTCCAGCGTGGTGCAAGGCCTCGCCAGTTGGATTTAAATGTATTGAACTTGTCCCAACGTCCTGATAATTTCCAGTTCGGTAGCCGTAGCTGGATTTTTGCAGGTCCGTGTTCGGCCCCGGAGCTGCGCGGCTTGCTCGAACTATTGAGAAAACTAGCGGTTTGACCGGGCACAACCACCTTAACGAATTAAATTTCGATACCTTGGCAAAATAGCCAGCATGCCTGTACATACTCCAAGAAGTGAGGCTTACATTGCGGGACGAGTGCGTCGTGAGAATCGAAGCAAGAGATGTCGTGAAAGATGGCACCCATGACTCTGCAATCTAGGCCTCCCGCCGAAGATGTCTGGCAAAAGCTGAAGCATATGCCAGATGATGAAGTCCTAGCGATGATTGCGGATGGCTGCCATGATGGCATTGCCGTGGTATTTGACCGCTATGGGAGATTGATCTTCAGCATTGCCCGACGCATCCTGCGTGATGAGGGGGAAGCTGAGGAGATCATGCAAACGGTGCTCCTTGATGTTTTCCAATCCGCCTCGAAGTTCGATCCAGAGCGTGGATCGGTTAAGGTGTGGATTCTGCAATATACCTACCATCGCAGCATTCGGCGCAAACAACAGTTGGAATCGCATCATTTCTACAGCGCAGAACAATTTGAATCAGTCATCAATGAGATTACTAAAAACACCGCTAGACGGGTCCCCGGTCTTTCTCCACAGGAAACGAACCGGCTGGTGAGCGAAGCGCTCGCATTAATTGACGAAAAACAAAGAAGAACAATTGAGATGACATTCTTCGAAGGATTAACCGCCGAGGAAATCGCAAAACGTACCGGGGATTCTGCGGTCGTGGTCCGCCATAATCTCTATCGTACTTTGGCAAAGCTGAGGAATAGCCTGGAGCCCCAAACGTCAAAACAACGAGGTGTAATTGATAAAGGGTTTTGCTTCGGGAGACAAGGAGTGACAAATGCACGAGCATGAGGTTTTCGAGGAGTTGTGCGCCCTGGCGGTCGCGGGGCAAATTTCAGCTACCGAATGGAGCTTACTTCGCGCTCATCTCTGTGCCTGTGATTCGTGCCAAGAATTGCTAAGGTCGTTCGGTGAAATTGGAGCTGAAATTCTTACTCAAGAATTGAACTTGCCTTCCGAACTGGAATTGTCCGACTTGAAGTCCCGCTTTTTTGAGCGCGCCGAAGATGAAGGCCTGAAGATCACTCCGACCCTCTATGCCCCTCGACGTTGGAGCCTCGCATTCCTTCGCCCAAATGTATATGCGATTGCCGCTGCAACCGCAGCGCTTCTGCTGTTGGTAGGCATCGTCAAGTTTCAGTCCCATTCGGCGTCGGTCAATGCATACAAATCCGGCACGCCTAATCCTCCGGTTTCCACAACAACGGGTAAGCAACACGCAACGGGTGAGGTAAATCGGACCGGTGACAAGCCCGACTTGGCAGAAGTCTCTCGACTGAAGCAGCAACTAGACTCTCTTAGAATCCAATTAAGGGCGTCTGATCTACATGCGCAGGAACTCCAGTCGCGGCTATCTCAGCTGTCGATCGCATCTGATGAGCAACGCAAGCAACTTGAGGCCCGGACTAGTGCTATCGCTAATCTTCGTGCGGAGCGAGACAATACTGCAGCGAACCTAGCCGAGACGCTTGTCCAGAACGAAAAAGCCAAGTTGAATGGGGTGGCTGCTAACATCCAGATTGCAGCGCAACAAAGTCAGCTTAATGAGCTCACCGAGCACCTGGCACGCGAGCGAGCGAACTTTGAACGAGAAAAGGTGCTGGCTGCGGCAGGCAACGATGGACAGTTCATTATAGCCGCGCGCAATCTTCACATTATCGATGTGTACGATTCAGATGAAAGGGGCAAGAGACAGAAGGCCTTCGGACGTGTGTTTTACGTTGAAGGAAGGGAACTTGTTTTTTATGCATATGATCTAGCGGATCCCAAACACAGGAACACTCATTTTTATGCTTGGGGAGCTGGTGACGATGGGTCCCATTTCATAGCACGTCTTGGAGTGTTTCATAATGACGGGAACGGCGAAGGACGCTGGGTATTGAGGTTCGGTGATGCCGGTGTGCTCGCGAAAGTTGATTCGGTATTCGTGACCGCGGAGCAAGTTGACGTAACCAAACCGAAGGGGAAGCGAGTATTGTTTGCTGTGTTAAGTGGACAGCCTAACCATTCATAAGAAATGCAGCGCGATTGGGGAGGCTGTCAAAGGCTGTCGAATTTTATTTGCGCACAATGGCAAACAATGTTCCACGGGTGGACATACTGCATCGGAGGAATTCCGCGATGCGATCCCGAGTACGACACCTTCTGAAGAGCGCAGCTCTCTGTTTTCTTTGCCTTATTGGCTTGGTCCCGGTTGCATTTAGTCAAACTGATACTGCACGGCTGTCCGGACGTATTACCGACTCATCTGGACGGGTGGTTTCTGACGTTAGTGTTGCCGGCGTAAATCTCAGCACAGGCCAAGTCAGAAATACAACCTCAAACTCTGATGGAATCTATTCGTTACCGAGTCTGATGCCGGGACGCTATCGCGTCATCGTCAAAAAACCGGGCTTTCGTGAAGTCTTGTTAGACGCTCTCACTTTGAACGTTCAGGACCTCGTCGAGCAAAACTTCCGCCTCGATGTGGGTTCAGTCTCCGAATCTGTCACGGTTGTGGCTGATGCAGCCAAAGTTCAATCGGACGATGCCGCAATTGGTGACGTTCTCAGCGCCCGCCAGACAGTCGATCTTCCGTTGAATGGCAGGAATTTTACCCAGCTTGCAACCCTAATCCCGGGCGTGAACCGCGGAATTCCCGATGATCAAGCCAGCGGCGCACAGGGTGTAGGAGAAGTTTTTCGCTATGGCGCAAGCGGCAGCGGCGCACTATCGGTTAATGGAAATCGTCCCGAGTCAAACAATTTTCTGTTAGACGGCATAGACAACAATGAAACGGTTGTTAATACTGTCGTTTTCTTTCCTCCTGCCGAGGCCATACAGGAATTTCGTGTGCAAACCAGCGTTGCTCCTGCCGAATTTGGCCGCGCGGGAGGTGCAATTGTGAATACCGCGATTAAGGGCGGGTCCAATAACTTCCACGGCAGCGCTTTTGAATTCCTCCGCAACAACGCGTTGGATGCCCGTCCGACTTTCGCTCCCGAGAAGCTTCCGTTTCGCCGAAATCAATTTGGCGGTACTCTTGGCGGTCCAATCATCAAGAACAAGCTCTTTGCTTTTGGCGACTACGCGGGACTACGCGAAACTGCACCTCGAAGCGTTGAATTCGCAAGCGTGCCGACTGCCGACTTCCGTAAAGGAGATCTCTCTGAACTGCTCGATCCATCAAAGTCCGGTCTCCCCGCTCCAATCCAGATTACCGATCCAATTACAGGGTTACCTTTCCTGAATAACGTCATCCCAACGGGCCGCCTCAATCCCGTGGCGCTCAAATATCTCAACGCCTATCCGAATCCGAATTATGGTAACGGGCGTGTCCAGCAGAACTATCTTGCGCAACGCGTTCAACGGCAGAACTACAACGACTTCGACCTGCGAACCGATTGGAATATCCGCGCTCAAGATACCTTCTTTGCCCGGTACAGCAATGGATTGGCAAGCTCGGTCACGAGCTCCCGTCTTACCACTCTCCCCGCAGGGACAGGATCCGGCGAAAACTTCAACAGGTCGCGCGGGCTCGTCCTTGCGGAGACGCATGTGTTCAACCAAAAGTGGCTGAACGAATCGCGGTTTGGGTTCGTGCGCGTGAACTATGGCAATGAGCCGCCCTTCGCTAACGAAAACATTTCAGCAAATCTCGGTATTCCCAATGCGAATACGAGTCCTCTGCTTGGAGGCGGCGCGCTGATTGGTGGCTATAACTCCCAGATTGAGTACACCGGCGACTTTGGCCCACTCATGGTGCGTCAGAACACGTTCCAGTTGTCGGACATTGTGAGCCACGGGCAGGGAAACCACACATTGCGTTTCGGTGCAACAATCATCCGCCGGCAGGTGAATTCGTTCCGGCCCAATCGCGGTAAGGGGTACTTCTTCCTGAACGGCAATGGCGTCGGAGAAGGCAGCACGGGATATGAGGTCTCGGATCTATTGGCTGGGTTTGTGAACGGCTATGGAATCGGAGCCCCGACAGGCATGCTCGGGATTCGCACCTTGGAAAGCAGTTTCTTTCTCCAGGACAACTGGCGAATGAGCAGACGCCTTGTTGTTGACCTGGGCCTGCGGTACGATCTCTACACTAACCCCTCTGAAGTTCTCAATCGACAATCTAACTTCGATGTCAATACAGGCCACATTCTGATTGCGGGCAGAGATGGTAATTCCAACTCATTCATCCCACTCGATAACAACAATTTCGGACCGCGTCTTGGGTTTGCCTATGATCTTACTGATAAGGGAAAAACCGTTCTGCGGGGCGGGTACGGAATCTTTTACACGATCGAAGGTGGAGGCGTCAATTATCAGCTCACACAAAATGCCCCGTTTGGAGGAAACCGGCAATTCAATTACTCAGATGGCTATCGCATTACGCTGTCGGGCCAGGCTTCGCTAAACTCCTCCGATTCGCGGCTTGCAACCAACCCATTGCCCAGTGGCGACCTCAGCGGGCTTGATCTCACCCATCCATCGAATGTGACCGTGTTTGCAAAGTTGCCGAAGAATGAAACTCCGTACGTACAGCAAGCCAATTTGCAACTCCAACATCAGCTGACGAGCAATACCGTAATCGCCGTAGGATACGTTGGATCTTTCGGTCGACATCTCACCCGCTACTACAACATCAATCGTCAATACTTCAATACACCCGCAGGTACACGCCTGTTCTCCCAGCTGTCAGATATCAACGTGCAGGACACAGAAGGGTCATCAAACTACAACTCACTCCAGGCGCAAGTGGAGCGTAACTTTACGCATGGACTCCAATTTATGGCTTCGTATACGTACGCGCACGCCATCGACGACGCTACGGGCCCCTTTGACGGCACGAGCCCGCAAGACGTCAGGAATCTGAAGCTGGAACGTAGCAATTCGCAATTGGATATGCGGCAGCGATTCACATTGAGTTCGCTCTACCAGTTGCCTTTCGGTCATGGGCAGAGACTTGGCGCCAACCTTCCGAAAGGTATTGATTGGTTGCTCGGCGGATGGCAAGTGAACGGCGTTTTAACTTTGCAGAGCGGACTGCCATTTAATGTCTATACCAATGGAGGAAACCCCGGCGATGTGCGGGCCGATCTCGTCGGTAAGCTGTCGACGAATCCAGGAAATCCAGCGCACTACTTCGACACGGACGCATTTCGGGCGGTGCCAACTAACTCCGATGGCGTTCTGCTTCGGCCTGGCACGCTGGGGCGCAATGCTCTAATCGGCCCCGGAACGAAACAGTTGGATTTCTCTACTTTGAAAGACTTCCGCGTCACCGAGCGAGTGATCACCCAGTTCCGCGCGGAGCTCTTCAATCTCACAAATACGCCGCAATATCTGCAACCGGTCGGAAACATGGGTAGCGGCGACTTTGGCAAGATTCAGTCCACCCGTTTCTCCTCGGAACGACAGATTCAGTTTGCATTACGAGTGTCCTTCTAGGCCGGACGCAAGATTGTCATGCGGCGAACCATGAATTCCGCAGTTACTCCCATGGGTGGCCCCTGTGGCCACCCACTCTTTGGTGATGGAGGTGAAGGAGGTCACCAAAATGTATCCTGATACCTCGATTTTCAAGAACCTTTCTCTTCCGGAAGTGCGCGACTGCAGTTTAGACCGTTCAACATCACAAATACCCCGCAGTATCTCCAGCCGAATGGAGATATAACCAGTTCTGGTTTTGGTCAGATCACATCGACTCGCTTCTCGTCCGAGCGCCAAATCCAATCCGGGTTGAGAGTTTTGTCCTGAGTTAGTTAAACCTTGATCGAGAGAAAATCTAAGGTGAGTCTATGCTGAAAACCAAATATATGTTCCGCAGGATGTCTCAGACACTCCTCATGCTTGCCATCGTTTGCGCTGCGGGAATTGCGCAAGCTCAGACGTGCACAGCCCTCGGGCCAATCACATCCAAGGACACCGTTTATCAGCTTTTAACTGATCGCTTCTATAACGGTGACACCACGAACGATAAGCCGACGGGCTTTGATCCCACGCTCTTCGACGGTACTGGCAACGATGTAAAGCTCTACCAGGGTGGCGATTGGAAGGGGATTGAGCAGAAAATCACGTACCTCAAAGACATGGGCATAACCGCTATCTGGATCTCCGCCCCGTATGGAAACAGGGACACAGTAATTCTCGACTACCAAACAGATGGGAGCATAAATAAGTACACGAGCTATCACGGCTACCACGCCCATAATTACTTCACAACGAATAAGCATTTTGGAACCATGGCAGACTTCAATCATCTCTGCAATACGCTACATGCGAATGGCATGAAGCTCATCGTCGATTTCGTAACAAATCACACCAGCCGCTACATGAATCCCACGCACAACAACGACCCCGAAGACGGCAAGCTTTATGAGCCCAATAAGGACGGTTCGGGAAATTACCTGTTTGATTCAAATGGAGAGCCGACCGTAGTTGGTGGCGTTTCCGAAAACCTGCTGGCCGACCCGAATAACAACACCCTAGGCTTTTTCCACGACTTAGGTGATCGCGGCAGCGACACCTCCACATTTGGGTACCGGCACAAAGATCTTGGATCGCTCGCCGATTTCTCGCATGAGAACGGGACCGTAGTGGCATTCCTCGAAAAGGCAGCGAATTTCTGGAAAGCAAAGGGCGTTGATGGATTTCGCCACGATGCCACACTGCATATGAACCCCGCCTACGTAAAGGGTTTACGAGACGCGATAGATTCTTCTTTCGGGGGACCAGTAACGCACTTCGGAGAATTCTTTATTGGCCGGCCAGACCCGAAATACGACGAATACCGCACCTATCCTGACCGCACTGGCGTAAACGATCTCGACTTCGAGTACTTCAGAGCTGCAACGAACGCCTTTGGAAATTTCTCTGAGAAGATGTCGGATTTCGGAAGCATGCTTACGAAGACTCAGAGTGATTACAGCTACTCGAATCAAGCTGTTCCATTCCTAGATAACCACGATGTGGAGCGCTTTCGTAACATTCAACCGAATGATGCCCCATACCATGCAGCCCTAGCCACATTGTTGACTTCTCGCGGCGTACCGACGATCTACTACGGAACAGAGCAATACATCACCGGCTTCGACACGAGCGAGCAAGGCGGTCGAAAATTCTTCCAGACTGCCACAACGTTCAATGAAAATACGACTGCATTCAAGGTGATCAAAACGCTTTCGGCTCTTCGCCAACAAAATGAAGCGCTGGCGTTCGGAACAACAAGCGTGCTCTACAGTTCCGATGACGTGCTTGTTTTCCAGAGACAGTTCTTCAATAAGCAGGTAATCGTTGCTACCAATCGGCAGCCCTCAGTTGTCGCAAGTGTTCCCAGTATCAACACCACCGTTCCCACTGGAAGCTATCCAGATGCTTTGAACGGGCTACTTGCTTGTGGGGCCGCCAGCGTGAGCAATGTTGGGGGACAGAACATGATTGGCAGCTTTACTCTGTCAGGGGGAGAGACTTGCGTCTGGTCCTATAACCCCTCTCTCGGAACTACCTCACCGCATATCGGGGACATGCAACCATTCATAGGCAGGTCAGGGAACAAAACGACAATTTTCGGTACTGGGTTGGCAAGTGTGACTGTGGCGTTTGGATCAACGGCTGCAACGGTCGTGTCGAGTTCTGACACGCAAGCCACCGTGACAGTGCCCAGCGGCGTCACCGGACCGGTGAGCGTGAACGCTTCTAAGGGTGGTGTCACTAGCAACAACTTCACGTTCAACGCGCTCTCGGCAGATCAAAATCAGGTGATCTTTCACGTGAGCGCAACGACCGTCCCAGGAGAAAATATCTACGTGGTGGGCAGTATTCCTGAACTCGGCAGCTGGGATACCAGCAAGTCGAGCGAGGCCATGCTGAACCCCAACTACCCTCAATGGTTCTTACCGATCAGTGTTCCAGTCAATACAACATTCCAGTTCAAGTTCATAAAGAAAGACGCGAACGGGAACGCGACGTGGGAGATTGGAGGAAACCGGACGTTCACCTCGGCGAGCGGATCTTCAGCGACGGTAGACACGACGACCTACACGGCGACGTTCTAACATGTACCTCATTCTGCTAAGTCAGTAAGCGACAAACGTGTCGTCGCTTCTGACTCAGGATGTCGTGCACCGAATAAGAACGCCAGCAAAGAACTTAGGCGCTGCGAGATTGACCAGATGCATTCATCTTATCGTGGTTCACCTCATGAACGATAATTTGGATTCGAACGGCCAATGAAGGACTCACCGAGAGCTTTGGAAACCTGGACATTTAGTTCAGTTTTCGCCCCTCGGTGACAGTAGTTCCTCCTCGGGTGGCTCCCAGCGGGCCACCCATTTTGTGGATTTGCCGAAGCGGCAGTAGATGAGGCGCTCATAGTACTGGCGTCAGAATGGCTCTTTCCCCTTAGCGGTGATGAACGAATTTCTTCGCGTTAGATTATTGAGTCTTGGTAGCAACATCGAATCTGTCATTATCTCGAAGGTGACGTGCAGTGTGCCTCCGATCCCCTGCAGAAAATCCAGGATCGCCGCTGCGCGTGTTGCCAGTACCGACTGCATCATCAACTTGCCATGCTATCCAGTACGCCGGCCGAGATCGTGTCCCGGTGGACGTCCAGCCCGATATATCCGATGCTATCCATCTGAGTGCTCCTTTCTCTGCTCTCCGGTTCGCTGAAGAAACGGAGAGCAGATATGCTCCTAACTGCCCCGCTCACACGTAACATCATCGCGATCTATTCCCTCTGCGCATGACTGTGCCAGAGAACGCATTAATCGATTGATCCACGGCTCGTAAGCTTCCAGCGGAGGTAAGAGCCCGTGAAGATCAGCACCAGTCAATCGCCAACTCCCGAAGAACCCAACAACAACACAGCCAAAGAAACAGAGCCCCGTCAGCGGCCACTGCCGTTCTACGAGGACGACCTCGTCGCGCGGGTGCGCGCTGCCCGCGAAGCGGCACAGCGCGAGATGGAATCTTTCGGCGATGTATCCGAGTACGAGGTTCGCAAGATTTACGGACAGCGGACCGACTTGCGCTACGACGACGTAGATTTCCCACCGTATTCCGAAAACACAGAGGCGAAGCAGGCTGGGGATGATCCTTCCGACGAGGAGGCATAATGCGCATCTCCATCCCCGACGACTTCGAGGACCGCCTCAGCATCCGAAGGGAACGCTCACCGGAGCCACCCGGAAAGTCCGAACCGCTATTGGAGCCGGGGCCGCTCAATAGTAGGATGGAACGGCTCCGCGAGCCGGCCGAGCAGAGGAACTCTCTCGATATTCCCCGCCGCCAGTATGAGCGCAAGATTGCTCCCGGCCACGAGTTAGATCGGGAGCAGGGCGAGCGGCACGTGCGAACCCGCAATCACCTGTCCGTCTCTCCGCTCCTGCACGTTCGGTTGCGACCGGAAGAGAAGCTGACGCTGGCCGAGGCTGGACGATTTCGCGTAGTCGCTCTTAAAGATGTTGTCGAGACAATCTACGGCGGTGACGAACGAGCAGCACGCAGTGACCTCCGGTATCTCCAGAAGGAAGGACTGATCAAGCTCGATATCGTCAATGCTCGTCGCAATGGGTGTGTTCGGCCAGTCGAACGTTTCGCGGCTGTCACGCTCACCGCCCACGGCGAGCGCGCCGCCCGGATCGCCAACCGGATTGAATCGGGGCAGCGGCTTTATCACGGGCTAGTCAAGCCGCGTGAGGTCGAGCACGACACTCAAATCTATCGTGCCTATCGCAAGGAAGCAGAAAAGATTCGCGCCCAGGGCGGTGAACATTTCCGTGTCCAGCTCGACTTCGAGCTGAAGGCCGATGTGCAGAAGGCGATCCACCGCCTCCGCAAGAGCGAGCCCGAGCGCGATATCGATGACATCAAGCAGGCGGTTGCCGCCGAGCAGCAACTGCCCTTCGTCGATCACCAGATTCAGATTCCCGACGCCCGCATCGAGTACGACCTCGATCAGGGGAGCCGCACCGGCTTCAGCGACATCGAGGTCGTCACCGCCGCCTACCATCCCGGACATCTTCGCTCGAAGGTTCAGGCCGGGTTCCATCTCTACGCGTCCAGCTCCGACCACTCCACTATCTCCGCCCGAGCCGAAGACGATCACCACCTGCTCGATCGGATTCTCGACCTATGAGCCCGAGCTACGATCCTGTCCCGGATATTGAACGGCTTGGCTATACCGTACGCGAAGCGGCGTTCCTGTATCTTGCGGCCATTCACTCGGGCTACTGCCTCCGGCGACAGTACCTTCACTTTATCGAACGTGATGACGGCGCGATGGTGCAGCGCTTTCTTCAGAAGGGAGTGGGGCGCGGTCATCTTGTTCCCATCGAGTACGCGACAGGGCGGCACATCTATCACCTCAAGGCGAAGCTCCTCTACCGATTGATCGGCCAGCCGGACTCCCAAAACCGTCGCGAGAAATCCGACCGCGAGATTAAGCTGCGGTTGATGCAGCTCGATTATGTCCTCGACCATCCCGACAAGAAGCTTCTGGAGAGCGAGAGCGCCAAGGTTGAGTTCTTCCACCGTAAGCTGAAGTTGCCGATGACCGCGCTTCCGCGACGCGGCGACCTAACATCGGTCCAGTCTCGTTATTTTCCCGACCGAATGCCGATCTCCGTCACCGACCAGCGCGACGGCTCTCCGCTTGTGAGCTTCGCCTTTGTGGACGAAGGTCAGCGGTCACTCTCGTCGTTCGAGCGTTGGCTCGAACAGCACTGCAATCTTCTGCGCTCGTTGCCGCGCGCCGAAGCTGTCTACGTGGCCGACACGCCACGAAACTTTGATGCTGCCGAGCATGAGTTCTTAAGGCGCTTCTCCAAGTACAGGTTGACGATTCGCGGGCACTTGCTTGAGTACGACTACCCGCTCTGGAGCATGAAGTACCGCAGGGCAACGCTGTGAGATTCGAACAGACTTCGAATGATCTTCGAATAAAACTTGGACAATCTTCGAACGGAGTTCGAACGAGCACGGACAGTGTTCGAGTTAGTTCGAGCTTATTGGCTGGCATTAGGTGGGAAATGCTGGCTGATACACATGCCTCGCATCGCTGGTGTATCTTCACCTCTACACCCAGATCGATAACCAACTGCAATTAAAGATGATTCACGAAAGAGCAGGGTCAACCACAAGACAAAACGTGGGCGGGAGCGACGCATGATAAAAGGGCGCCCGTTGGTTGCCGTCAGCGTCGCTCCCGCCCTCGGTTGGAACTTTGTCGATCCGTCGGCGGATCGAAGACAAGGCACGGCTGAGTACCCTTCGCTGCGGTGGCCGTCAAGGATCTTCGACCGCTGCGCGGCGCGCACAGATCGCGCGTTCTTGACTGCCATCCTCGCTGCGGGTGTTTGCTAGTCAGGAGAAGCATATCTGCTTCTCCGTTCTCGAAGAGAACCGGAGAGCGGAGGAAGGAACGCTCTGATCGATAGCATCCGATATGTCGGACTCGATCTCCACCGGGATACGGTCTCAGCAGCCGTGCTGGATAGTGACGGCACGTTGATGATGCAGTCGGTACTGGCAACACGCGCGGCAGCGATCATAGATTTCCTGCATGGGATCAGGGGCACGCTGCACGTCACCTTCGAAGAGTGCAATCACTCGGCATGGCTCTACGACCTGTTAGCTCGAAGAGTGGCAGAGGTTGCGGTCTGCGATCCGCGCAAGAACAAGCTGCTGAAGTCGGGCAACAAGAGTGCTCGCATCGATGCACGCAAGCTGGCCGAGTTGTTGCGTATCAACTCCCTGTCTCCCGTGTATCACGGAGAGATCAGCGCCCTGGAGGTTCAGCACAGGGTGCGAAACTATACCGCATTGACCGAGGACACAACCCGGGTGATGAGCAGGCTCAAGGCTGTGTTCCGCAGCCAGGCGCTTGAGCGCCCAGGCAAGAAAGTGTTCCGCAGGGAAAACCGGGAGTCCTATCTGGTCCGGCTCGGCAGCGCAGCCTTACGGGAACGGGCCGAGAATCTTTACCGGGAACTGGATGTTTTGCATCCGTTGCGCCTCCGGGCCAGGCGCGAGATGCTCGCTGAGTGCCGCAAGCATCCTGCGACGAAGTGGCTGCGGTCGGTGCCATACCTAGGAAAGGTTCGCAGTGCCGTGCTGATCGGACGGGTGCAGACACCACATCGCTTCCGCACCAAGCGTCAGTTCTGGGCTTACTGCGGACTGGCACTGGAGACATGGAGCAGTGCTGAGTACTGCGTAATCAACGGACAGATCCAGCGCAAGTTCAGGCCGCTACCCATCCGTGGCCTGAACTGGAACCACAACATGAACTGAAAGGTCTGTTCAAGAGTACCGCCACTATGGCCAGCGTCCGCAAGGGAGTGTTCCACGAGTTTTATCTCGGACTGTTGGCTAAAGGCATGAGGCCGAAGATGGCACGGCTGACGCTGGCCCGCAAGATTGCCGCCATCACACTAAAAATCTGGAAAGAAGGAGGAACGTTCGACGCCAAATATCTGAAGCTGCAAACAGCTTGAGCGCACCGTGCAGTCGGAACGCAACCATCATGTTGCGCCGTCCATCGGTCACCGAGTGCTCGGGTTCGAGGGTGAGTATCCTAGGCGCGGTTCAGGCCTTGAGTCTCACGAGCGACCGTATGCCCCTCGGACAACCCAAACAAGCAATAGGCCTCGAGTCTCAGATAGAACCATGGTTGGCCACATAGCCAGCACGCTGCTTACAGGCACTAGATATCGGCGGGAGGCGACACAGCGATGATGCGAACAAACATCCGACAGGGACAGGCAACGTGCGTACATACCGCGTCGGCTCTACCGGCAGAGGTCTGGATGTCAGAAGACTGCGTCCACTCCTGCGGAGGGGAAGTGTTTTTTTCTTGACATCCCCTTTTATACGTCCTCACGGACTCCCGCTGCGCTGATCGCTCCCGCCCACGGACCGAAGTGGTATCGACTTGGGCCGGAAAGGGGTACGAAGTTGATCCAGAATCAGCACCAAACCAAGTTCAAGCAGACTTCGTCCGCATCTGCGTCTGATCCGCAACGGAGCCAATGCGGATGCTCGAAGGTTCTCGTTAACCCCATGTCGATGGATGACCAGCGAAATGGTTTTCGAGTTGTTACTCTCGTAACTCGGAGTCAACAGATATTCATTTGCAGTACGAACATCAAGCAGAGTAGCCTGCTTGTGTCCCAAAGTGATGTTGTTGCAGTGCGTTTGTCTGGCCCGCGTTACGGAGTATCCCCCCTCCCAGCATCGACCAGCTCTGATCTGAAGCCTACGATCGCTATTACCCCCCATATAGCGACTGTTGACTAGTTCTGCGCTTTCATTCAACGCCGAACTGTTTCATCTCTTGACCAGTAGAGTTCCTGTTGCATTTTTGAGCCGTACCGGAGGCAGATTTCATGTTTGTTCGGACACCTATTGTGATTCTGTTACTGACAGTTTGTTTCCTATCGACTGCATCATTCGCTCAGGTGCCGAGTTTGGCGGAAACGAGTGTTTCAGTAGCGGGGGCTGGGTCATATGGAGCGGGTACTGCGATCCAGGTGACGGACACAGTGAGCAACACGGGAAGTGGAGCGTCGTCGAGTTCTTATACGTCCTTCTATCTTGCGGCGAGTGCGACGGCAACGACGGGAAATTTTCTGGGTAACCGGAACATAGGAAGTGTTGCGGGTGGCGGCAGCTCGACGGCGACGACGACGCTGACATTGCCTGTGGGAATCTCTGGGACCTATTACGTAGTGGCGTACAACAGCGCTGCGTCGTCGGTCTGGGTCGCATCGGCAGCGATCAGCGTGGGTGGGCCGAGTTTGACGGAAACGAGTGTTTCAGTAGCGGGGGCTGGGTCATATGGAGCGGGTACGACGATCCAGGTGACGGACACAGTGAGCAACACGGGAAGTGGAGCGTCGTCGAGTTCTTATACGTCCTTCTATCTTGCGACGAGCGCGACGGCAACGGCTGGAACCTCCCTTGGCGTACGAAATATTGCGAGTGTTGCAGGCGCCGGCAGCTCGACGGCGACGACGACGCTGACGTTGCCGGTAGCAATTTCTGGGACCTATTACGTAGTGGCGTACAACAGCGCTGCGTCATCGGTCTGGGTGGCATCGGCAGCGATTGTTATCGGGGACCCAAGGATCACGTCAATTAGCCCCTTGGTAGGAGCTTCCGGGGATCCGGTGATGATCACTGGCTCGAATTTCGGCCCGACGCAGGGCACGAGTTCGGTGAGCTTCAATGGCACAGCGGCAACACCTGCGAGCTGGAATAACACGCAGATCGTCGTACCAGTGCCGAGCGGAGCGACGACCGGGAATGTGGTGGTGACGGTCAGCGGACTGGCAAGCAGCGGAGTGGGCTTCGCTGTCCTGGTACCACCCTCGATTAGCACTATCTCGCCCGTCTCGGGCTCAGTTGGCACGTCGATAACGATCACAGGCACGCATTTCAGCGCGACACAGGATGGCAGCACGGTGAGCTTCAATGGGACAGCAGCTACGCCGACGAGCTGGAGCGATACGCAGATTTTGGTGCCGGTACCAAGTGGAGCGACGAGCGGCAACGCGGTTGTAACGGTTAACAGCCTGGCAAGTAGTCCTGCAAGCTTCACGGTTCTGCTCCCGCCATTGGTTAGCTCAATCTCGCCGACGTCGGGTCCGGTCTCCACGGTGGTGACGATCTCGGGGACGCAGTTTGGCGCGACGCAGGGTACGAGTACGGTGAGCTTCAATGGGACGGCGGCGACACCCACGAGCTGGAGCGATACACAGATTGTTGTGACGGTGCCAAGCGGGTCTACGACAGGCAATGTGGTTGTAACGGTAAATAGCTTGCCGAGTGGAGGGACGAGCTTCACGGTTTTGGTGCCGCCCTCTGTTGGCGCGATCTCACCGACGTCGGGTCCGGTTGGCGCATCGGTGACGATCACGGGAACGACATTCGGCGGCACTCAGGCTACGAGCACCGTGAGCTTCAATGGAACGTCGGCGACACCGACGAACTGGAGCGATACGCAGATTGTTGTTCCAGTGCCGAGTGGGGCGACGTCGGGCGATCTGTCGGTGACGGTTAATGGCATGGTAAGTAGTTGGTCTAGCTTCACGGTTTTGGTGCCGCCCTCGGTTGGCGCGATCTCGCCGACATCGGGTCCGGTTGGTACGTCAGTGACGATCACGGGGGAGGCTTTTGGCGTTACTCAAGGTACGAGCACCGTGCGCTTCAATGGGATTGCCGCGACACCAACGAGTTGGAGCGATACACAGATCGTAGTGCCAGTGCCGAGTGGGGCGACGTCGGGCGACATCGTGGTTTCGGTATGGGGATTGGTAAGTAACGGCATAGCCTTCGAAGTCGCACCAGCCTCCTACGCGCGAGCGATCACAATTGATCATCGTCAGGTGGCGAACACGGACCAGACGGATTTTCCAGTGTTGATCTCCGGGACATTTCCTTATCTTGCGACGGCTGCCAACGGCGGGCATGTTCAGAACGCAAGCGGGTACGACATTGAGTTCACCTCAGACGCGGCGGGGCAGAACAAGTTGGATCATGAGATCGACAGTTATGACCCGGCAACAGGCAAAGCTGCGTTTTGGGTAAGAATTCCAACTTTGTCGCACACCACAGACACACAGATCTATATCTGGTATGGCAATACTGCAGTTGTGGCCTCGCAGGAGAACTTGCCGGGAGTATGGAACCATGGATATGTAGGTGTATACCACCTGTCGAACGGCACGACCCTTAGTGCGGCAGATTCACTGAATGCCAACAGCGGCACTAATCACGGTGCAGTTGCAACGATAGGCATGTTTGGTGGCGCAGGAAGCTTCAGCGGAAGTAGCTATATTCTTCTACCAGCGGCTCCTTTTGGAAATCTTCCGACCAGCGGTTCAACAACGAGTTATTCTCTATCGTTTGAAACTTGGTTCAAGACTGCATCAACGGGGGTCATTTTAGGCCAAGACAACGGAACTGTTCCTAACAACTCCCCCAGCATTTATGCCCCTGCCATTTACATTGACACGGCCGGCCACGTAAGGACGAGCATGTTCTGGCATGGCAGCGTGTCTCAGCAGATCCAGACCCCTAATACATACAACGACAATCAGTGGCATTCCTTGACGGACACATATAACAACGGGATAGAAATGTTGTATCTAGATGGCCAGATTTCCGGTACCCAAAGCGTCTCAGAAGTATATGACACCTTAACGCATAGTTACTTCCTGGGTACCGGTGAAACCAACAGTTGGCCTTCAACTGTTGGGGGATGGTCCTATCTGAATGGCAAGCTGGACGAAGTCCGTCTCTCAACAAGAGCCTCTTCCGCTGACTGGATTGCGACCGAGTACCATAATCAATTTTCGCCAAGCAGTTTTTTCTACATTTCTCTCGATGAGTACTCTGGGACAACGCCACAGCCATATTCAATAATTCAGCCGCCCACAAATATGTCCTATGCGCGAGCGATCACGATTGATCATCGTCAGGTGGCGAACACGGACCAGACAGATTTTCCAGTGTTGATCTCTGGGACATTTCCTTATCTCGCGACGGCAGCCAACGGCGGACATGTTCAGAACGCAAGTGGGTATGACATTGAGTTCACTTCGGATTCGGCGGGGCAGAATAAGCTGGATCATGAAATCGATAGCTATAATCCGGCGACGGGAACGGCGGCGTTCTGGGTGCGGATACCGCTGCTGTCGCACACGACAGATACGACGGTCTTCATGTGGTATGGCAACAGCGCAGTTGTAGCTTCGCAAGAGAACAAGCAGGGGGTGTGGAATAGCCACTATAGCGGAGTATGGCATTTTTCAGATTCGGTGGTGCTGTCCACAAAAGATTCAACCGTCAATGCGAACAATGGGACTATAGACGGCTCTCCTGCGGTGATAAGCGGGCAGATTGGAAACGCAGCGAACTTTGCCGGAAGCAACGACAACCTTGCCATTCGCAGTATACCGCTTGCGGGTGTCGCGTACACAGTCAGTACTTGGTTCAGCACGCCTTTGCCCAACACTGGCTCGTGGAACACCCTAATAAGAGGTGTGAACAACGACCATCAGGTAATTGTTTCCGAAAACAATTGGCATTTAGGTGCCTTCTCGAATCATGGAACCGGATTCTTAGATTCCGGATTTGCCGTTAACACCCTCTCAAATGGCTGGCATTATCTGGTTGTCGCAGCCACGGGATCCACCTCGACTTTCTATGTTGATGGCATTCAGGTGGGCACGGTTCCCTTCAAGTCCGCCGCAGAGATTAGTTATTTGGGAAATTACCAAGGTGGTGGCCAGCAGTTTGGAAAGACTGACGAGTTCCGGATTTCTACCGGTGTCGCTCATTCTGCCGACTGGATTACGACCGAATACCATAACCAGTCTTCACCAAGCAATTTCTTCTACGTTTCTCCTGCTGAGTATGTTGGCACAACCCCGATCCCGTATCCGATTGTTCAGCTCCCGACGAGCATGTCGTATGTGCGAGCGGTGACGATCGATCACCGCCAGGTTAGGAACACAGACCAGACGGACTTTCCAGTACTGATTTCGGGAACGTTTCCGTACTTGGCGGTAGTGGCCAACGGCGGGCGTGTTCAGAGTGCGAGCGGGTACGACATTGAGTTCACCTCGGATGCGGCGGGGCAGAACAAGTTGGATCATGAGATTGACAGTTATGACGCGGCAACGGGCAAAGCTGCATTCTGGGTAAGAATTCCAACTTTATCGCACACTACGGACACGAGCGTTTACATGCGGTACGGCAATAGTGCAGTCGTCGCCTCACAAGAGAACAAGCCAGGGGTGTGGAAGAACGGATATGCAGGTGTATGGCACCTGACTAATAATTTCGTCTTCTCGGATTCTAGTCCGAGTGGCAACGCCTGCGGGACACGCATAAACGTGACCTCGGTTACAGGAAAAGTCGGGACGGCGGGGGCATTCAATGGGTCTAATAGTGCAATCGACTGCGCACGGAAAGATGCGAGCTTGGATGCACCCACGGCCTTTACACTTCAAGCATGGGTCAATCCGAACAGCGGGAATAGCACCAACATCATTGTAACGAAAGGAACGGCAGCAGGAACAAATGGGCAGTATTTGCTGCGGATGAACGGCAATAACCTCGTTGTCGGGATGTACAGCAACGGATGGCATTATTTCGTAAGCAACCAGAGCATTCCTAATGGAAGCTGGTCGAAATTAGATGCCACTTGGGACGGAAGCACGCTGCATCTGTTCGTCAATGGAATTCTGGACAGTAATACCGCCGCGGTTGCGTCGCCGGTTTCACCAAATACCGTTGATCTTAATGTGGGAAACGTAGCGGGGTCTTCTATGTTCTCCGGTATTGTTGACGAGGTAAGAGTAGTACCTCAGGCGGCCCGCACTGCTGACTGGATTGTAGCGGAGTACAACAATCAGTCCTCGCCCGCAAGTTTCTTCTTTGTTTCTCCCACTGAGTATGCCGGTACAACACCGCAGCCGTACCAGCTCATTCAACCTCCGACAAGCATGTCTTATGTGCGAGCGGTTACGATTGATCACCGGCAGGTGGCGAACACAGACCAGACGGATTTTCCGGTGATGATTTCGGGAACATTTCCGTATTTGACAACTGTTACAAATGGTGGACGGGTGCAGAACGACAACGGATACGACGTGGTCTTCACGTCGGATGTGGCCGGGCAGAATCAGTTGGACCACGAGATTGATAGCTACAATGCAGCCACGGGCCAAGCAGCGTTCTGGGTAAGAATTCCGACGCTATCACACACAGTGGACACACAAATTTACATGTGGTATGGCAACGCCTCGGTAGTAGCTTCTCAAGAGAACAAGCCGGGGGTGTGGAAGAACGGTTTCGGAGCGGTGTGGCACATGGGGTCTCCAGCACTCGATTCCACAGGAAACAATGCAAATGGCACTACAAACTTCGTTTCAACGACCAGCGGCGGCATTATTGGGGGTGCTGGGACGTTCAACGGAACCTCAAGTGACATAATCGTGCCTGCAACTCTGTTTGGGAGCTATCCAACCAGTGGTTCTACGCCAAACTATTCCCTCTCCTTCGGTACCTGGTTTAAGACGACGGCCAGCGGGGCGATTCTGGGCCAAACTAGTGGATTTGGTCCTGGCGGTACGGTCGCCGGTTACATACCTGCCGTTTATTTAGACACCGCAGGGCATATACGGACCACGATTTTCTACCACGGGGTAACGTCTCAGATAGTGACCGGCGCCGACTATCGTGACAATAAATGGCACTATCTCATGGATACGTACATCAACGGCACCGAGACGTTATATATAGACGGCCACGCATCAGCATCGCAGAGTGCCACAGAGGTTTCATACTCTTCTGCGTACGCCTATTTCATGGGAACCGCCTACACGAGCGGATACCCGAGTGCGCCGGGTGGCTGGTCCTATTTCCCGGGCAGTCTAGACGAAGTTCGGTTCTCTACCTCCGCACGTACGGCGGACTGGGTCAACACCGAATACAACAATCAGAATGCACCGGGCAGCTTTGCCTCTACTGGCGACGAGGGCGGGGCATCAGATCCACGCATTTCAGGAATGGTTCCCAACGCAGCCTCAGCGGGGACTGCAATTACCATTACGGGTGTCAACTTCGGTGCAGCTCAGAATTCTGGAACCGTGACCTTCAACGGCATAATGGCCACACCGAGCAGTTGGAGCGATACGCAGATCGTGGTTCCGGTGCCCTCAGGAGCGACGACCGGAAATGTGCTGGTTACCGCAAACGGTGTTGCAAGTGTGGGATACAGTTTCACGGTCCCTGTGCTGATCAATACAGTGACTCCGGCTACGGGGGCCGCGGGCACAGTTGTGAAGATACAGGGCTCGGGTTTCGGGGCGAGCCAAAATGTGAGTTCCGTAGTATTCAACGGCACGGCGGCTACGCCAAGCAGTTGGGACGATACGCAGATTGTGGTTGCAGTGCCGTCAGGAGCGACTACAGGAAGTGTGATCGTCACGGTGAATGGCATTTTGAGCAACGGTGCCGCCTTCGCAGTTCCAGTTGTTATCAATAGCGCGACACCGACGACTGGCTCTGCTGGCACTGCAGTAACCCTGACCGGTATTGGATTCGGAACAACCCAGAATTCCAGCACAGTCACCTTTAACGGGACGGTGGGAACTCCGACGAACTGGAGTGATGCGCAAATTGCTGTCCCGGTGCCGTCTGGAGCGACGACCGGTAACATTGTGGTGACTGCTGGTGGAGCCGCTAGCAACGGAGCTGCGTTCACCGTTCCCGTTGTCATCGGCAATCTTTCACCAACTTCCGGCATTAC